>Ga0182018_10001142_pt1 | contig 31445 bp, 26 predicted proteins | sample 812P2MmetaG_FD_120490 | JGI IMG/M metagenome (GOLD analysis project Ga0182018, IMG submission 120490) | Permafrost microbial communities from Stordalen Mire, Sweden - 812P2M metaG | ecosystem: Environmental > Terrestrial > Soil > Wetlands > Permafrost | place: Sweden: Stordalen | collected...
ATATGCATGATTTTGTTGCCCCAGTCGGGCGGCATGTGGCCTTCCATGGGCGTCCCGGTATAGCGGAAGAGCCCATCGATTTTGCCGCCCAGAAGCTTCTCATAGAACTGGAATGCCTCTTCGCACTGGCCGGTGAAATTTAAGTAGGCGTTGATTTGCATAGCTAAGCTCCTTTAGTCGAAAATGACGGCGTGTTCTCGGCGATGGCCTTCAGGTTGGCGAGTCCCGCCGCGAACTCCCTGCCAAGCATCTTGTCCATGCTGACGAAGATCGACATCAGCTTGAACAGGAAAGGCTGCGGTCCGTACATCGCCCAGGTGACGTTGGTGGACGGGCCACTGGCTTCCAGCGTGAACTCGGCCGTATTGTGGCCTTCGAAGGGCTTGAGAAAATCCAGCTTGATCCGGATGCGCGATGGCGCCGCCGCTTCCACGATCTCCATGCGCCCTTCGCCCGCTTTGCTGTTGCCGGCCCAGTTATAGACCGCTCCTTTGCCGCTCTGCGCGCCGGAGAAGGTCTTGGTCATGGTCGGGTCCAACTTCTCGTAAGGCGACCAGGAAGCCCATTTGTGGAAGTCGTCGATGAGCGGGAAGATGCGCTCCGCCGGCGCCTGAACGCTCTGCGCGCGCTTGACTTCGAAAGTGTTCGGCCGGGTGGCGGCAAAGCCCATCAGGGCAGCAAGCAGAACGGCCACTACGATTGCGATGGTGAAAAGCATTGCTCGCTCCTTCTTTTTAAAGCATCTCAACGTCCCCAGGCCACCAACCCATCCAGCAGGCAACCACCATCGGCATGAGCGGCGCGCCGGCGCCAGGATTCGCGATTAAGAGCACGGTGGCGCCGAGCATAATGATCGACAGTCCGATGGCGGCCAGAGGCGTCAATTGTTGCTGTCGCCGCAAGAGTCCCGGCAAGATCAATCCGGCGGCGCCGAGCACTTCGCAGGCGCCGATGAAACGCAGGAACGCTCCCGGAATCGCCAGTTGTTTGGTCAACTCCGCCACCGGCAGAATCAATTTCAGGCCGCCGGCGAACAAATAGAGCAGCGCCAGTACGCATTGTATCGTCCACAAAGTGTAGTTCATTCTCTTTGTCATGTGGCACTTCCCGCGGCCGGCAAATTGGGGATCTCGAGCACCGGCCGGATCTCCACCGTGCCCTTGCGCGCTCCCGGAATCCGCCCGGCAATATCGATCGCCTCATCGAGATTCCTGGCGTTCACCAGGTAGTAGCCGCCCAGGCATTCGCGCGTCTCCGCGAAGGGGCCGTCGGTTACCAGGCGCTTGCCGTCGCGCACCTGGACGCTGGTCGCGGTGGAGACCGGCTGTAGCGGCGCGGTGGCCAGGAATTGGCCATTGGCATTCAAATCGTGCGCCAGTTGGGTCGATTCCCCATAGCAGTGCTGCCGTTCGTCATCCGTCATGGCATTTTCGGCCATGTAAATCAGGAGCATGTATTTCATTCTCGTCCCCTTCATCCGTAGGTCGAATGGCGGAATGCCAAATCGACACGACACTCAGAGAATTTTACAATTTTTGTATGCCTTGCGATGCGACCGCCGCGGTGGAAGAGCTTTACCGGTCCGATTGGGGACGGATTGTGGCCACACTCATCCGCCTGGTGGGCGATTTCGACTTGGCGGAAGAATCGGCGCAGGAGGCTTTTGCGGCCGCCGTGGAGCAGTGGGGCGATGCCGGCGTGCCGGAGTATCCGCGCGCCTGGGTCATCCAAACCGCCCGCCACAAAGCCATCGACCGCATCCGGCGCCGGGCGCTATCGCAGGAGAAGCTAGAACAATACGCCGCCGAGAACGGCACGGAAGCTGTTCCTCCGGATTTCGATAATCGCGAGATTCCCGACGACCGATTACGCCTGATTTTCACCTGCTGCCACCCGGCGCTGGCACTCGAAGCGCAGGTCGCTCTGACGCTGCGCACCCTCTGCGGCCTGGAGACCGGCGAAATCGCGCGCGCATTCCTGGTACCCACGGCCACCATGGCGCAAAGGCTGGTGCGGGCCAAGAAGAAGATCAGTGCGGCGGGCATTCCGTACGTGGTACCTGAAACCAGCCAGATGGCGGAGCGGCTGGATGCCGTGCTCACGGCAATTTACCTGGTTTTCAACGAAGGCTACGCGGCCACGGGCGGAACTCTGCTGCGCAACGACCTCTGCTCCGAAGCCATCCGGTTGGGACGGCTGGTGCGGACGTTAACCGGTCCGAATCCGTCGGCCGAAGTGACCGGGCTTCTGGCCCTCATGCTCCTGCAGGATGCCCGCCGCGCGGCGCGCCTCGATCCATCCGGAGGCTTGGCCATACTCGAGGAGCAGGACCGCACTTTGTGGGATCGCCCGCAGATCTCCGAAGCGCTGCCGTTGGTGGAAGAGGCGCTGCGCGGCGGACGCGGTCCCTACGCGCTGCAGGCGGCTATCGCCGCGCTTCATTGCGTAGCGGTAAGAGCCGAAGATACCGATTGGCCGCAAATTCTGGGGCTCTACGATCTGCTGGAGCGGTCGCACCCGTCCGCCGTGGTGTCGCTCAATCGCGCCGTGGCGGTCGCCATGGTGCGCGGCCCCCAGGCGGGGTTGGAGATCGTCGACGCTTTGGCGGGCGATCTGCCGGACTATCATTTGTTGCATGCCGCGCGGGCCGATCTGCTGCGGCGTTTGGGTTCGTTCGGCGAAGCCGCAGTGAGCTATCGAAATGCGCTGGCGCTCGCCACCAATGAGAGCGAGCGCCGCTATCTCGATCGGCGCTTGCGTGAGGTGACGTGGGGCATGCTTTAGCTTTGCTTTAGCTTGCCCAGGCGAGCGAAGCTCGCCCGCGGGCCGGGTCGAGAAGAGCAGGGGACGGTCCCGCCGGGAACGCCTCTGGCGGCAGAAGCCGAGTTGGTCATTGGGACCACTCCCTCACGGTCGCGGCTCGGTATCGGCGGATTGCGTTTCCGAGCCGCGCGCGTCAGCAAGCGGTTTCAGCTTCAACCGAAGACGACGAGGTTTCTGGAAAGTCCCGACCCTGCACGCAAAAGTGCCTGCGCCACCCTACAACCCCGCGCCGTAGACGGGGATCGCGGCGCCTGTGATTTCGGCCCCTTCATCCGATGCCAGGAATACAGCCAATGCCGCCAGCTTTTGCGGGGAAACCCATTTGGTGCGGTCGGCCTTCGGGTCGGAGCGGCGATTGGCGTCGGTGTCGATGGTGCCCGGCAGGATCACGTTGGCGGTGATCCCGAGCTTACGGTTCTCGAGAGCCGCGGTCTTCACCAGGGACACCAACGCTGCCTTGGTAGCGCTATACGCCGAAATATTGGGCGATGGCTCGACCCCGGCGCGGCTGCCAATGGCCACAATCCGGCCGCGCTCCTGCTTTCGCATGGGCGGGAGCACCGCTCGCAGGATGTTGATGGCCACCCGCAAGTTCAAGTCGAGCATGGATTCCCAGGTGGCATCGTCCGTCTCGTGCAGAAGAGCGCCTCCGGCGAATCCACCGGTGGTATGGACCAGCGCGTCGATTTTGCCGAACTTGTTCAGCGTGTCGGCCACCAGGTGAGTGGCGTTGTGGGGCCTGGTCAGGTCGGCCGGAATGGCTTCGAATTTCGGATGGAGGAAGGCTTTGCCATCGATCTCGCGGCTGGTTCCAACCACCTGCGCCCCGGCTTCCAGAAAAGCGGCGGTGACAAATGTGCCCAACCCACCATTCGCACCGGTAATTAAGACGACTTGGTTTTCCATGCGTGTTCCATTATAGGACTGGACGTCCCAGGAGCGGGCAATGTTCGCAGCCGTCGGGCTTTGGTTTCAATTTCCAATTTTGGTCCGCATCGTGCATAATTTCCCCTATGCTCGTTAAGGATCTGCAGCACGCCAGCCGTGGGCTCCGCAAGAGTCCCGCCTTCGCGCTGATATCGATCGGCACCATCGCCCTGGGAATCGGAGCCAGCACCGCGATTTTCAGCGTGGTCAATGCCGTATTGCTGCAGCCGCTGCCTTATCGCGATGCCGGCCGCCTGACGCTGATCGAAAGCGACATGCGGCGCCGCAATGTGGTCGATTTTCCGTTCTCCGGCCCGGATTTCGACGACATGCGGCACGACACCACCCAGTTTGCAGAGATCGGCGCGGTTTTCTCCGGCCGCGCGGTGGTCCGCGACGATAGCGGCGAGCCTGCGGTGCTCACCAATGCCGCCGTCACACCCAACTTCTTCCATATTCTCGGGGCCCATGTGGCCCTGGGGCGCGATTTCACCGAGAACGATGCCATTCCGCAGCCCGCCGCGGCGGGCAATGCTCCGGCGGCGCAACCCGCATTGCCCATCATCGCCATTCTGAGCAACGACCTTTGGAGACGGCGCTACGGCGCCGATCCGAACGTGTTGGGGCGGAGCGTCGAAATCGGCGGAGGCGGAACGGCGCAGATTGTGGGTGTGCTCGAACCTGGCTTCGAGCTACTTTTTCCTCCCCGGGCAGGAGTGGAGCGCATGCCGGAACTGTGGACCGCTTTGCGCGCCAACTTCGCCACCGGCGGCCGCAACGACGTATTCCTGCATGTCATCGGCCGGCTGAAACCAGGGGCCACGGTGGAGACCGCCCAGGCGGAGGAAGACCGCCTCGCCGCCGATCTGCGTAAGCACTTCACCATCAAGGAGACGGCCGGACTCTATATTCGCGTGGAGCCGATGCGGCAGCACCTGGTAGAGGCGGTGCGGCCGGCGATTCTCGCCATCATGGGCGCGGTGCTGTTCTTGCTGGCGATCGCCTGCGCTAATGTGGCGAACCTTCTGCTGGTGCGAGCGGCATCCCGCGGACGGGAACTGGCGGTACGGGCGGCGTTGGGCGGCAACCGCTGGGACCTGGTTCGGCAGATGATGGCCGAGTCGCTCTTGCTGGCCGGTTCGGGGGCGATTCTCGGGTTGCTCCTGGCCGCCAAGGGAGTGGACCTGCTCATCTATCTCGCGCCCGCTAACCTGCCGCGGCTGGATTCGGTAGCCATCGATCCGGCGGTACTGGGATTCACGGCGCTTGTCGCGATCCTATCTGCCGTGGTGTTCGGCGTTCTGCCGGCGTTGAGAGCCTCGCGCCCCGACATTATGGATGTACTGCGCGCCAGCGGACGAACTAGCGGGTTGGGCCGCGGGAGCGGGCTGCGCAACGGCGTAGTGGTAGCCGAAGTAGCTCTCTCGTTCGTGTTGCTGGTAGGCTCCGGGCTAATGGTGCGCAGCTTCCTGGCGGTCGTGCGGACGGATCCGGGGTTCCGGTCCGACGGCGTGCTCACTTTCCTGATGCCGATCGTGCGGCCCACGCGGGATCAGCGCGGCGCGGCGGAGATCGACTTTCAGAATCGTCTGCGGTCGTTACCGGGGGTCACGTCCGCCTCGGCGGCCAGTGATTTGCCACTCGACGGCGGCAATCCGGTAGGCCGCTGGGGCACACAAGAGGCGGTGGCCGACCCTGGACGGTTCCATGCCGCCAACTTCTTTTTCGTGCTCCCAGGGTATTTCGATACCATCGGCACTCGTCTGCTCGCCGGCCGTACGTTTACCGACGCGGATAACAAACCGGGGTTGCACCTTCTGGTGATCGATCAATTGCTCGCGTCGAAGGCTTTTCCCCATGAAAGCGCCGTCGGCAAGCGCCTGTTGTGCCGCGTCACAACTCCCGAGCCGGAATGGTTCGAAGTCATCGGGGTGGTGCAACATCAACGGCATGATTCGTTGATTACCGATGGCCACGAAGGGATCTATGTGACGGATGGATATGCCGGGTTTGGCGCGGGCAACTGGTGGGCGGTGCGCACCCAGGGCGACCCCATGAAACTGGCGCCGCTGGTTCGCGAAGAGATCGCCAGGTTCGACAAGCGCCTGGCCGTGGCGGACATGCAACCCATGACTGCATTCGTCACCCGCGCCCAGGCTCAGACGCGCTTTGCGCTGGTGCTGATAGGTGTCTTTGCCTGCATCGCGGCGTTATTGGCGACGGTCGGTCTATACGGCGTGCTGGCGAGCGCGGTCCGGCAGCGCACCGCCGAAATCGGAGTGCGCATCGCGCTCGGGGCCGCTCCGTTGCGCATCTTCGGCCTGGTGGTGGGGCAGGGCCTGGCGCTGAGCGCGGCAGGGATTACGATCGGCGTGGCCGCGGCTTTCGGACTGACGCGAGTAATGACTTCCATGCTGGTGGATGTGAAGCCGACCGATCCGCTGACATTCGCCGCGATGGCGGGCATTTTCCTGGTAGTGGCGGCAATCGCCTCGTGGATTCCCGCGAGGCGCGCGGCGGGGCTGGATCCGACCAACGCACTGCGCGAGGAATAGGTACCGTGATGTGGCGCCGCGTTTAGGCGCCTTTAGGTTTAGGCGCGAACCGAACAGAAAACCAATTTCTCACAGAGGCACAGAGAACACGGAGAACAAAGAATTCTCTTCTCCGTGGCCTCTGCGTCTCTGTGAGAAATTCTTGATTTTGCCGTTCCAGTGAACTGCCGTGGCTGCGAACGGATCGCGCGGTGGGCTAGCAAAATGGGGTATTTTGCCCTCGATTCCCCGGCCTCAGAGGTCAGAGCCTCACTCTCCGAACTCCCGAAGTCGTGGAATTTGCCATGAGCCCGCAACCCGACTCCCTCACGGTCGCGGCTCGGAAACACAGTGTGCCGATACCGAGCCACGACCGTGAGGGAGTGGTCCCGGGCCCCAAAACGGCTCAGGCCATTTCAGCACCTGGCCCAAATTGCGGGGGCGACATCGGGAGTTCGGAGTCTCGATCGGAAGTTCGGCGCCCGAAAATGCTAATGCTTACTCTTCTCCAGTTGCTCTCGCACGTCTTGCAAATCTTTTTCCAGCTTGCGCGTCTTGGTGGCCTGAATGTTCAGGTCCTTCTGCAGCTTCTCAGCCCTTTGTGCATCGGTCTCGCGAGTTTCACCGGCGCTTCCTTGCGCAGGCAACCTGCCGAGAAAACTGGTCTGCTCCTTTACTACCCGGCCGTTGGGTTCCGCGACAATCAGCGTGACGTCCACCCGCTCTGTCTGGCGCGCATACGTGAACCCGCCGGACGCCAGGTGGGCGTTATCCAGGCGCACGGATTGTGGAGCGGTGCTGCCGTCGGACACTTCGAGCGTCGCCTGGCGCGCATTCCGCACGGCCGGCGCATTCCGGTCCCACTGGATCTTCAATTGTCCGTTGTCGTCCGACACGGCGAGCGCGACGGCCGGATCGGGTTCCCTCGGTATCACCGCGCTGCCTTTGGCAAGGACCGGGGGCAGCCAGTAACGGCGTGTTTGATACCCCGCTCCTCCGATCGCCAAACCGACCGCCAGAATCGCCATCGCTTTGAGCACGCGCCCCGGCCGCTCCGTCCGGAGTTGTAGGAAGCCCGGAGTGTCCATTGGAACCTTTTCCGGCTGCGGCACTAACTCGACGGGAATCTCCCGCGTGATGGGGACCTTACGTTTGGCCTTCGGAGCGTCCGCCAATTCGACAGGCTGTACCGGGAGAGGCAATGGCGTCCCGACCAGCGTGGCGCGCACTTCGCGCTGCGGCCGTTGCGCCGGCGGAGAATTCGATGCCACAGCGCCCGCTGCCCGCAACGGCATCGGTTCTAATCGAAACTCCTGATAGCTCGCTTTGGTGCGCATGGAACCGTCGCGCTCGCGGAAGAAAAACCCGGCGCGCATGGGCTCAAAGGTGTGCGGTTTCATCACCAGGGCAACCTGCCAGGGCTCCGGGAAAAAGCGATTATGGATGGCCTGGTCGGCATCCGACAGAAAGACCTCGCTGCGGGTGTGCGAATGGTACCAGCCCACCGGTTGCCGGTTCGGCGGATTACGCCGGGCGCCGGCGATTATCTCGGCCAATTGGGCCTGATCGTGGGGAGAGAGCGTGAACGACGGGCCCAGAGCGTGTTGGCAATCGACGGGTTCGTAGCTGGCAATCGCGACCCGCTCGCCGTCCCAGCTTCCCAGCAGGATGCCGCCGATTTCCGCCCCCCCGCGCGGCAGCGAAAAAAACGCGTCCACCACCGCCAGCCGGATATCGTCCAGCACGCGCGCCGAATACTCAATCTCGAAAGGACACCGCGGCACAGACCACGTGCTCAGTGCGATTTCGATGCCAGGCTCCATGCGATTCTACTAATTGTAGGCGATTGCAGGGCGGAACGTACCCGTCTTCTTGCGTAGCTGGCTTGCTACACTGAAGCGGTGGCTTCGCTCTACAGTCGCGCGGAACTTCTCGAACAGCGGAGCCGCTGGCGGGCGGAAGGCAAATCGGTGGTCTTTACCAACGGGTGCTTCGATCTCCTCCATCCAGGACACATTCGCCTGCTCGAAAGGGCCCGGTCCCTGGGGGACGTGTTGGTGCTCGGCCTGAATTCCGATCGATCGGTTCGCCGCATGAAGGGGCCGTCGCGTCCTGTTTTGTGCGAGAGCGATCGCGCGGAGATGGCCGGCGCGTTGGAAGCAGTCGACGCTGTGGTCTTGTTCGAGGAAGAAACGCCGCGCGAGTTGATCGCCGCCCTTTTGCCGGATGTGCTGGTGAAGGGAGCGGATTGGTCCCACTTCATCGCCGGGCGGGAAGAAGTGGAAGCTGCCGGCGGCGTGGTGGTGGCACTCGATTTGCAGCCCGGATACTCGACTACTAATCTTGTAGATTTTTTAGTTAGCCAGCCTTGATTCATCCTGCCGTTCGCGATCTTTTCTTGGACTTAGGGAGGCATCCCAGTTTTCAGGATGCGCTCCATCGGCTGTCCACCGGCCGCAAGACCTCTCTATCCGGCCTCACCACCACCGCAAAAGCGCTCTATTCGGTGCTCCTCTGGCAGACCACCGGCAAATCTCTGATAATTGTAGTAGACGGCAGCAAGCAGGCCGAGATTCTGTTCGAGGCGGTAGAAACGCTCTTCGGACTCTTGGCCGCCGAAGATCGCAATCCGCCGCAACTCCTTCCCGCTCTTGATGTTATCCCGATGCAGAATCTCTCGCCGCACGCCGAGATTTGCGAGCAGCGGGCCATCGGACTGTGGAGCCTGGCCAATCAACGGTCGCCCATCACCATTTTGCCGATCGCCTCGGCGCTGCTGCGCATCGAACAGGCGCCATACTACCGTCAGCTGGCTCTCAAACTGAGGGTGGGAGACGACCTGCCGCTCGATGAAGTGATTCTGCACCTGCAGAGCATCGGGTACGAGAAGCGCGAACCGGTGGAAATGGTGGGGGAATATTCGCTGCGCGGCGGCATTCTGGATGTCTTCTCGCCGGAAGCGGCGAAACCCGTCCGCATCGACCTGTTTGGAGACCAGGTGGAGTCGATGCGGCGGTTCGATGTGGAATCGCAGCGATCGGTGCTCAGAATTGAGGATTGCACGCTGTTGCCGCTGACGGAATACCAGCGGTCGCGCGGATTGCTGACGGAATTGGCCGAGTTGATGCGGCAGGCGAACGTCCCCGGCCGCGATCTTCCGCTTCCGGGGGATCCTTTCCCCGGCTGGGAGTTGCTGGTTCCCATGGTCCGGCCGCGCGATGGCTCGGTATTCTCGCTGCTCGATCAGTCGATCGTGGTGTGGGATGAGCTGCGAAACATTAAGGCGGCGACCGATCGCTTTTGGAAAAGGCTGGAACAGATTCCGCCATCGCCGGCTTGCGATCCGGAGCGGATCTACTTTCGATGGGAAGACCTGGAGCGCCAGACCTCGGCCACCTCGACCCTTTCGCTGGAGGAACTGGAGATCGCCTGGGGAGGCACTGCCGAAGAGCAGGCCGCGCGACACATTTCCACCCGGCCCGCGATGTCGTTCCACGGCAACATGCAGGTGGCCATCGCCGAAGCGCGCACGCTGGTGGAAAAGGGCAATCGGGTGGCGTTCTTCGCCTCTTCCAACGGCGAAGTGGAACGCATGGCCGACATCCTCAACGAATACGGCGTGCCGCACCAGTTGGGTCTGGAACAATTCGACTCCCCACCCGCCTATCTCGCCGAGCGGGCCTACATGTCGGGCTCGAACGCCAGCGTTTACCTGGTGAAAGGGCTGGTGCGGCATGGAACCGCATTTCAGGATTCGAATCTTGTAGTATTTGGGTCCGAAGACCTGTTTGAGACGTCGGAACTGATCGCCCGCGCGCCCTCGATCAAGTCCGCCATGGCAACCTTTTCGGCGGACCTGATCGACCTGAAGCCCGGCGATTACGTAGTCCATTCGGATCACGGCGTAGCCCAGTTCCTCGGTCTGCGGGAGATTTCGCAAGGCGAGAATCAGGGCGATTACATGCTGCTGGAATACGCCGCCGGCGCGAAGTTGTACGTGCCTCTTACGCGCATGGACCTGGTGCAGCGCTTCCGCGGCGCCGGCGAGGCCAAACCGGCGCTCGACCGCATGGGCGGCGCCACCTGGACGCGCACCAAAACGCGAATCAAAGCCAAAATGCGCGACATGGCGGACGAGCTCTTGAAGCTCTACGCCCAGCGCAAGATGACCGAAGGCTTTCAATACTCGCCGGATAGCAACTGGCAGCGCGAGTTCGAAGATGCTTTCGAATTCACCGAGACCAAAGATCAGATCAACGCTATCAAAGAGATCAAGCGCGATATGGAAGGCCCGCAACCCATGGACCGGTTGCTGTGCGGCGATGTGGGTTTCGGCAAGACCGAAGTGGTGATGCGCGCCGCCTTCAAAGCTCTGGGCGACGGCAAACAAGTGACTATCCTGGCGCCGACTACCGTCCTGGCGTTTCAACATTTCGAGACGTTCAAGCGGCGGTTTCAGCCTTTCCCGGTGCGCGTCGAGATGTTCAGCCGCTTCCGTACCGCCAAAGAGCTAAAGGCTGGGCTGGCGGATCTGGCGGAGGGGAAGGTCGATATCGCGGTCGGTACCCATCGCCTCCTTTCGCAGGATGTGGAGTTTCGCGATCTCGGACTGGTGATTGTGGATGAGGAACAGCGCTTCGGCGTGAAGCATAAGGAACGGCTGAAACAGCTCAAGAAAGCGGTCGACGTGGTGGCTATGAGCGCCACCCCGATTCCTCGAACACTACATATGTCGTTATTGGGCCTGCGCGATATGTCTGTGATCGAAACGCCGCCCAAAGATCGGCTGTCGATTCACACCGTGGTGGCGCCTTTTAACCAGGAACTGATCCGCTCCGCGTTGGAATTGGAGCTGGCGCGCGGCGGACAGATCTATTTTCTACACAATCGGGTCGACTCCATTTGGGAACGGGCCCATATGCTCCAGCAACTGGCACCCAATGCTCGCATCGGGGTAGGCCACGGCCAGATGGGCGAGGCGGAACTGGAAAAGACCATGCTCAACTTCATGAGGCATGAGTTCGATATCCTGGTTTGCACTACAATTATAGAGAATGGACTCGACATCCCGCTGGCGAACACCATGCTGGTGGAAAATGCCGAGCGTTACGGCCTGTCGGAGTTGTACCAGCTGCGCGGCCGCGTGGGCCGATCCAACCGCCGCGCTTACGCCTATCTCCTGATACCGCCGGATACGGAACTCACGGAGATCGCCCGCAAGCGCCTGGCGGCGCTCAAGGAATTCAGCGATCTGGGCGCCGGATTCAAGATTGCGGCTCTCGACCTGGAACTACGCGGGGCCGGCAATCTGCTGGGCGGCGAACAGCACGGCCACATCAATTCGGTTGGGTTCGATACTTACGTCAGCCTGCTCGAGGAGACCGTGCGGGAGCTGAAAGGCGAAGAGATCGTGCCCGAGATCCATTCGGCGCTCAATCTGGGCCTGGATATCCGCATTCCCACCGATTATGTCTCCGATGAAAACCAGCGACTGCGCGCCTACCGGCAAATCGCCAACGCTTCCGACGATGCGGCGCGCGACCGTGCCGAAAAGGAGCTGGCCGATCGCTACGGTCCCGTGCCCGAAGCAGTGCGCAATCTGCTGGCATATTCGGCGCTCAAATATATGGCGGAGAAGCTGGGAGTGGAAGCCATCGACCGGCGGCATAGCCTGGTAAGCGTGAAGTTCCACACGGCTACGCGGGTGGATCCGCAAAGGCTCATGCACATCGTCAGCAAGACGCGGGGAGCGCAATTCACCCCCGCGGGGGTCTTGCTCCTGCCGCTCGACGGCCAGACGAACACGGGCGCAATTCTTGCGTTTTTGGCGGAGAAGCTGCGGCAGTTACAAAACGGGTGAAGTACTTCCTATCGGCCGCCGGCGACATCCAGGATTGTGCCAGTGATATAAGACGCCTCACCCGACAGGAGCCAGAGAATCGCGGCGGCGACTTCTTCCGGTTGTCCGCCCCTTTGCATGGGCACCAGGGACTTGACCCGGTCGACTCGCCCCGGCTCCCCGCCTTTCGCGTGCAGCCCCGTGTAGATGAATCCCGGCCGCACGGCATTGACGCGGATGCCCTCTTCGGCGACTTCCTTGGCGAGCCCGACGGTCATGGTGTCGAGCGCGCCCTTGGTGGCCGCGTAGTCGATGTACTCTCCGGGAGAACCGTAGCGGGCGGCTGCGGAAGAGACATTGACGATTCCGCCTCCGCTGCCGCCATAGCGGGTAGACATCCGGCGAACCGCTTCGCGCGCGCATAAGAAACTGCCGATTACATTGGTGGCAAACAAGCGTTGCAGGCGGCCAGCGTCCACCGAATCGAGACGGGTCTGAGGCTCCATGGCTGCGGCGTTGTTGACCAGCGCGGTGACACGCCCGAGTTCGCAGTCCGTCGTCTCGAACAGGCGCAGTACGTCGCTTTCGACGCCGATGTCGGCTTGCACCGCGACGGCGACCCCGCTCGCGTCCCGAATGCCGGACACGACTTCTTCCGCCGCGTCACGGCGTTGTAGAAAATTGACGCACACGTGGTAGCCTTTGCGGGCGGCGAGACGCGCGGTAGCCGCTCCGATGCCGGTACTGCCGCCGGTAACGATGAGAACCCTGGGCATTTACCACATAATAATAGGAAATGAGTGTCACTCGATTTGACAATGTGCCTCCAAAACCCGTAAGCTTAATACTTTGTAACTGAAGAGTTGGAGACGTGTGTCAATGAGTACCGAGTTCCCCTCCAAGATTGGCTTCGTTCGGCAGTGGCATGTCATCGACGCCCAAGAGCTGATTCTGGGCAAGCTCGCCAGTAAAGCGGCTATGCTGCTGATGGGCAAGACCAAACCGAGCTACACGCCATTCCTGGATACCGGCGATCACGTGATCGTCATTAACGCCGAGAAGGTCCGTGTCACGGGCCGAAAAGAGACTGACAAAGTTTATCGCCACTTCACCGGATACCCCGGCGGACTGGTGGAAAAGAGCTTCAAGCGGGTGCGGGCCGAAAAGCCCGTCCGGCTGGTGGAAGACGCCATTTTCGGCATGCTTCCCAAGACGAAGCTCGGCAAACAGATGTATCGCAAGTTGAAAGTGTATGCGGGCGACAAGCACCCGCACGCGGCACAGAAGCCTGCCGCGTTGGCAGTGAAGTGAGAGCAGAGGTACAAGTTTAGTGGCAGCGACGATAGTTCAATATTTAGGTACGGGCCGCCGGAAGACTTCGGTGGCTCGCGTGTTCTTGCGGCCCGGCAAGGGCGAGATCAAGGTCAACAATCGCGCGTTTGACAACTACTTTCCCACGGAGAGTGCGCGCGCCCTGGTGCGGCAGCCTCTGGCAGCCACGGAGACCATGGAAAAGTTCGACCTGCTGATTCTCGCCGATGGCGGCGGCGTCGCCGGCCAGGCGGGCGCAGCCCGTCTCGGCATCGCCCGGGCGTTGGTGGAGTTTAACGCAGAGCTGCGGTCACGGTTGAAGAAGCTGGGCTTACTCACCCGCGACCCGCGCCAGCATGAGCGTAAGAAATACGGTCAAAAGGGCGCACGCAAGCGGTTCCAGTTCTCCAAACGATAGGTCTTACCCGCGGGGTCATGACAGGCTCCGCGGCAACAAACGTTTCCCGTCGCCATTCGCGCACAAATATCGCTTTGGGCCGTGCGGCGAATGATGGGTAACGATAGGAGGCTTTTTGCCCGCAATCTCGATGAAGGAATTGCTCGAAGCTGGCGTTCACTTCGGGCACCAGACCAAGCGCTGGAATCCGAAGATGAAGGAATATATCTTCGGCGAACGTAACGGCATCTACATTATCGACCTTCAGAAGACTCTGAAGATGTTCAAGGACGCAGCCCGGTATGTGGGCGAGATGGCCGCGCAGGGCAAGAATGTGCTCTTCGTCGGCACCAAGCGTCAGGCGCAGGAAGCCATCGCCGAAGAGGCCAAGCGCTGCCAGATGTACTATGTGAATCAACGTTGGTTGGGCGGCCTGCTCACCAACATGCTGACGGTCCAGAAATCCATCAAACGGCTGAAGGAACTGGAAGCCATGTCTTCGGTGGAAGGCGGCTACGCCGGCCGTCCGAAGAAGGAAGTCATCCGGCTGGAACGGGAACGCAAACACCTCGACCAGAACCTCGCCGGCATCAAGGATATGCCGGGGCTGCCCGACATCCTGTTCGTGATCGATTCCAACAAGGAAGCCATCGCCGTGAAAGAAGCCCGGCGGCTGGGCATTCCCGTGGTGGCCATCGTCGACACGAACTGCGATCCGGACGAAGTGGATTACGTAATTCCCGGCAACGATGATGCTTTGCGCGCCATCCGCCTGTTCGCCAGCAAGATTGCCGACGCGGTGGTGGAAGGCCGCGCCCTGGCCACGGAGCAGGATTTCACCGCCGACAAGATCGTGCAGGACGAAACCCCGGCCGGCGAAGGCATGATGGAGTACGCGCAGTATGTGGACCCCAAGTATGCCGAGGAAATCATGGCGGAGAGCATGAGCATGGCTGAAGAGCCGGCTCCGGTTGCTCCGCGTAAGGGCCCCGCGTCGGAGACCGCCGAACAAACTCCCGAGCCGGCGGCCACTGAAAGCGGCCATTAGGCAAAAGCACCGCTTCCTTGCGGCCGCGGCTCAGTAAGACAGCGACAGCGGATACTGAGCCGCGACTGCAAGGGAGCGGTTGAACAAACTCACGAGAAGATTACTCTTATGGCGGAAATTACCGCGGCATTAGTGAAAGAACTCCGCGAGCGCACCGGCGCGGGGATGATGGAATGCAAGAAGGCCCTGGTGGAAGCGAAGGGCGATATCGCGGACGCGGAAGTGGTTCTGCGCAAGCACGGAATTGCGTCCGCGGGCAAGAAGGCCTCGCGCGCCACCAAACAGGGACTGATCGGGAGCTATATCCACCACGGCGGCCAGCTTGGCGTACTGGTGGAGGTCAACTGCGAATCGGATTTCGTGGCCCGCACCGACGACTTTATCGAGCTGGTGCACGATATCGCTATGCACATCGCGGCGGCCGATCCGCGTTACATCAAGAAGGAAGATGTCTCCGAAGACGTGCTTGCGAAGGAGCGGGAAATCGCCCGCGCGCGGGCGGTGTTGGAAGGCAAGCCGGAGAAAATCCTGGATCGCATCGTGGAAGGCCGTGTCGCCAAGTTTTACGAGGAAGTCTGCCTGCTGGACCAGCCCTTCGTCAAGGAAGCGACTCTGACGGTCGACCAGCTGGTGAAGACCAAAATCGCCAAATTGGGTGAGAATATCACCATTTCGCACTTCGTCCGCTTCAAAGTGGGCGACGTGGCGGCGGCCGAAGCGGGTCATGAACCTGGCGATCTTGCGCCCGCTCCTGAGCCACTGGCGCAATAATGCCAGCCTACCGACGCGTCCTCCTGAAATTGAGTGGGGAGGTGCTGGCCGGCGGCGCCTCTTTCGGCATTGACGCCGAGAGAGTGAAGTCCCTGGCACGCGAAGTGGCGGATGTGGCCGCCGCGGGCGTGCAAATCGGAATCGTAGTGGGCGGCGGCAACATCTTTCGCGGAGTTGCCGCCGCCGCCCAAAAAATGGACCGCGTCACCGCGGACCATATGGGCATGCTGGCCACGGTAATCAACTCGCTGGCGCTCTCCGACGCCCTGGAACAGATCGGCATCCCCACGCGAGTGATGAGCGCCATCGAGATGCACCAGGTGGCGGAGCCCTATATCCGCCGGCGCGCCATCCGGCACCTGGAAAAGGGCCGCCTCGTGATTTTCGCGGCGGGCACCTCGAATCCGTATTTTTCCACCGATACCGCGGCCACCCTCCGGGCGCTCGAAATCAAGGCCGAAGTGATCGCCAAAGCGACTCGCGTCGACGGCGTTTTCGACAAAGATCCGCTGAAATACCCCGATGCCGTGCAATATAAGGAAATCGCCTATTTGGAGGTGCTTTCCAAGGCTCTGGCCGTTATGGACGCCAGTGCGGTGGCGATGTGCCGGGACAACAAGCTCCCCATCATAGTTTTCAATTTGACTACGACAGGCAATATAATGCGTATGGCAAAGGGTGAGACCATAGGCACCATCATCAAGTAGCCCGGAGCGGCCGCTCCCCAGGCAACTCCGCGACAGTGCCACCCATGCGGAATGCGGATGGCTCCCATCGATGTGCAGTCGCCTTTAGCAGTTCAATCACGCCCCGCGGATCGTAGCATTCGGTGAGTTTCCACAAAGCGATGCCCGATTGGATAGAACGCCTTCGCCTTATCGACAAACAAGACACCACGCAGATGATCCCCTTCATGCTGGTAAATGCGGGCTTCCCTGCCGCTCAGCGATTCCCTGTGGTGCTTTCCGCTTTCGTCCCAATAGACGAAATCGACTTCGTGGCAGCGGGTCACCAATCCCAAAACCCCTGGAACGCTCAGACAGCCTTCGAGCTTTTCGTTCGGTGTACCGGCATCCTCGCCCGCTTCGGTGAGGGTCTTCGGGTTTATGACGACTCGCACGGCGCGATTATGCGGTGAGCCGGCGCCTGAGCGCATGACGAAAAGGCTCAGATTCCTCCCGATCTGTGGCGCGGATAATCCAACGGAGTGGTAGAGCAATAGAGTTTCGATCATGCTTTCCACGATTCCCTGAAGCTCTTGGTTGAACTCCGTCACATCAATCGATGTTTGACGCAAAGCCACCAACGGTGCTTCGTCCTCGCTCGCTATTTTCAAGATGGGGAGAATCATTAACTTGCTCGCCCGGAGAAACGGCGCCGGTACACCGTCATTCGTCTTTGCTTCGAGTCACGCCGGTGAATCTGGCAGTTCTAGCCGGGATGGTACCCTCGCGGATTGCTCCGCCGCGTCCGAGGCGCCGGAATCGAACGGCTCCAAGCGTCGGACTTCCCGTTCAATCTGCTCCAGCTCGGAGCGAAACTGCGAGACAAGTGTTGTAAAATTTCATGCGCTGGCCCTTCTGCATTTTTTCACGGAAGCCACGCTGACAGCGTCCTTTCTCAGCCTTAGCTCTGCATTCAGCCTAAGTTCTGCGGATTGCCGCTCAAGGGCGGCAATGGACCTGTCGATCTCCAAGACTGCGGCGCGGAGGTGGACAATGATTCTACCGAGTTCCATGCAACTGCCCGTCATATCGCACCGTCCGGCAAGTGATTTTTTATCGGCGGCTGTTCGCTGAGAAAGTCGCGAATCCGATCTCTGAGCATGTCCGACATAAAAGGTTTCGGCAGGAACTGCCAGCCGCTGTTTAGCACCAGCATTCCAGTAGCGAGACCGGAGATCAGCAGGATTTTCGTGTCGGGTCTTTCCTGATTCAGCTGGAGCGCTAGTTCAATCCCAGTCATGCCGGGCATTTCGACATCCGACAGCAGCAGGTGAATGATTCCGTCGAACTCACGAGCTTTTTGTAGCGCCTCTTCACCGTTGCCGGCAACGATGACCTTGTAGCCGCACCGGTGGAGCAAGGCCGCAACAAATTTCTGAAGCTGCCCGTCATCATCGGCAAATAGAATGGTTTTATCTGAATTCGGGGACTCGGAAGCCAAAGCGTGCCCAATCCCTTTCTAACCGACAAACAAACCGCTTTTACAATGCCCGAAACAACGCCATCCAACCCGGCCCTTTGGCCCAAGGTTCGCCGCATCGTTTTCTATTGGCTTGCTTATTGACGATATCAAGTTCGTAATCTAACTGTCTGTTCAATAAGGAACACTCCGAATGCCCGCTTTGACCACCCACGTCCGGGCGCAAAGCACCGGAAGCCTTTGCCGGGAAGGCACTTGCCGCCGCCGCTCAAAGGAGCTATAGTTTCTGATTGAAAACAAACAATACGAGTTTGAAGGAGGAAAGGATGCCCAAGACCCTCGATCTAAGGATCTTTCTTACTAAGGTCGGCAACGGAACGAGTCAGGCTCGACTACACTAAACGGCTGACTGTCGGACAGGCGGAACGGCGCCTGCAGGCCGAGGGGATGGTGCGATCTGTCTTACCGAGGTTCGGCCGCGGATGCGATAGTCAGCCACGTACCTTACAGGCACCGTAGGCACCGTGAACCGTCCTCTTGTGTCCCGCTGTCCTTTCGGTCCAAACGAAAAACCAACATGCGGATTCCAAAGGGGTTATTTTGGCTGCGTGCGCTATAATGCGAATGTCGATGGGTGAATCCGTAGGCACGGCGATTCACTAGGAGATTGCAATGAAAACTGAACAACAGCCGGCAGCAATCAGCGGTCCCACGTACAATTCCATTAAAGATGTGGAAGCTCAAATCAAGACGCGCATGGAGAAGGCCATCTCCGATCTGCAGCACGAGATGGCGGCTATCCGCACGGGGCGCGCCAACTTGTCGATTCTGGACCATATTCGCGTGGATTCCTACGGCACCTCCACGCCGTTGAATCAAGTTGCCAACCTGCACGTGCCGGAGCCATCTCTCATTACCATCCAACCGTGGGACGTATCGCAGATCGGCCCGATCGAAAAATCCATCCGCACGTCCGACCTCGGACTCAATCCTTCCAACGACGGAAAAATCATTCGCCTCCCTATCCCCCCGCTCACCGAAGAGCGCCGCAAGGAACTGGTGAAGCGCGTACACGCCGCCGCCGAACATCATCGCGTGGCGCTGCGGAATGTGCGGCGCGAGGGCAATGAAGCCTCGAAGAAGCTTCTGAAGGACAAGAAGATCACCGAGGACGAGGACAAGAAGGCCCACGACGAGATTCAGAAGATGACCGACGCCTATATCGGCAAGATCGACGTCGCCGCCAAGACTAAAGAGAAAGACATTCTGGAAATCAAGTAGAAAGCACCGCCTTGGGTGGCCCCCCAGGCCAAGGCCGGGCTGTCGCCCGCCTGGGCAAGCTAAAGCTCACCCCACATCAGAAAGGCCGGCGATTTGTGGGATAAGCTTCAGCTTGTCCAAGCGAGCGAAGCTCGCTCTGGCCCTTCGGGCCATGATGCACTCCCTCGAGGTCGTGGCCTCACCAGGCCGTCACGCCGCATGCGGAGCCTGGAGGGCTGGGCAAAGATTGCGGCATTGTATCCAGGGGCATGTGGCCCGGCGTCGGCGGGCCCTTGCGAGCGGTGGAGTCCGGCGCCGTTGGCTCCGGGCCGATTTCCTTCTGGTGGCCCGCTAAGCGCGCCAGGTAAGCCGCCCGGTTGTTGCTCCATGTCTCCAGCGGGTCTGAATTCTGCTTATCGAAGCGTACCACGTGCGCCGCGGCATCCAACGGAAGCAGCCGGCCGGCGGAAATTAGAATGGACCGGCCGGCCCATGCCACCGTGGTCCTCCCCGCGAGCGCTTTGATGCGCGCCGGCGAAGCGTCGAAGCGGTAAGCGCCTTTGGAATCGAGCGCCGCCACCGACGTCTTGAGCAGGAGCGTGACCTTCGTCCCCTTGACCATCTCACCGGTGGCGACCACTACCGAACCGCTCAGCACCTCGAGACGGACGTCACTCAGCCCGCTCGATAGCATGCGCAGCGAACTCTGCTCGTCGACCCACATCGCGGAGCACGGCCCCAGGAGCACTTCGGCACGGCCGATGCCGGTTCGCAATACGGTATTTTCGTTCATCACCGCAAAGTGAGTAGGCGATATCTCGACCGGGCGATCGTCGATGTAAGCCTCATCGGCATAAGAAACCAGGCCCGCTTTGGCGGGAATAATCGATTGCGCCGGCAAAGTGAGTGCGAGCGCACCGGCGCAGAGAGCCTTCGTCAGCATTACCTCCGAGTTTACTCGTACCGCAACGCCACTGTCGGATCGATCCGGTAGCTCGCCGGCCCGGAATCCAGCCCGCGAAGAGCGCCACCGCGACCATGAGAACCGACGCGAGACCGATCGCGATCGGATCACCGATCGGCCGGTTTCCCTAAATGCAGGCGCCTGTCAGCTGAAACTCAAACGACTCGGTGCGCCTCCGGCCGCTCACTTTGAGTTGGTATCTTGTACCCGCCGCAGGATCTCGGCGAGTTGTCCCATGGTGAATGGCTTTTGCAGGTAGGGAGCGCCGGAGTCCGATGTGTGGGTGTTCGTGAGGATCTCATCGGTGTAACCGGACATAAAGATCGTCTTCGTCCCCGGGGAGATTTCCTTGAAACGGTCCGCTAACTCGCGGCCGTTCATGCCGGGCATGATGACATCCGTCAGAAGCAGAGGGATGGGTTCCTGATGGCCGGCGGCGACCAGCAACGCGCCGGCGCCACTGTCGGCCGCCAATGTCTGGTATCCCAACTCCTGGAGCATATTGCACACCATGCTCCGGACATCCGCACGATCGTCGACGACGAGCACCGTGCCCGCTCCGCCGTGCGCAGTTGCCGAGGGCGTGGATTGCACTTCGACCCGCTTCTCGACTCGCGGCATATAAATGCGGAACTCGGCGCCTGCGCCCGGCTGACTGTGCACTTCGATGCGGCCTCCGCCTTGGCTTACGATGCCAAACACGATAGCCAGGCCGAGGCCCGAGTTTCGTGAGCCGTTCTTGGTAGTGAAGAAGGGCTCGAACAAATGGCGGCGGGTGCTTTCGTCTATGCCCTGGCCGGTGTCGCGGATTTCGAGCAGGATCTCTCGACTGTCACTCACGTTGTGTGTCTCAATTGTCAGGGTTCCGCCACCTGGCATTGCATCACGCGCGTTCAATGCAATGTTCATCAGGACCTGCTGCATCTGACCGCGATCAGCCTCAATGACTCCCAGGTCTTGGGCAAGGTGAGTAGAAATGCGAACATCGTCGCCAAGAAGACGGTCCAGGATTCCCTGAGATTCGCGAATGACGGAGTTGAGATCGAGCGCGCCGGTGCGTACGATCTGTTTGCGGCTGAAGGCGAGCAACTGTCGTGTAAGTTCGGCACACCGCTCGCCGGCGCCGCGGACTTCCGCCAGTTTCTCGCGAAAGGGATGCAAAGGCTCCACTTCGCGGAGCATCCAATCGGTGTATCCGTTGATAACGGTGAGCAGATTGTTGAAATCATGGGCGACACCACCGGCCAACCGGCCCAGGCTTTCCATCTTCTGGGATTGGACGAACTGTTCCTCCAGACGCTTGCGGTCGGTTATGTCGAAGAAAGCTACGATGACGCGCGACCAGTCCTGGCGAGCCGAATCGACAATCGAAACGATCATGTCCACCAGCCGTTCTTCACCCTTGAGTGTGCGGACGGCGAACTCCGCCTGGAACGAAGTACCGCCTTGGAATAGCCTGGAGATCTCTTCCCGGAAAACCTCAATCGCCGGCTCGTCGAAGATCTCGTTCAGCCGTCCTATTAGTTCGTCCTTACTCGACCCGCCGTAGAAATCGCGGGCAGCGCGATTTACGTCGAGAACATGCACTAAGCGCACGCACTCTTCCACTTCCGAACGATGAGCCGTTAAGTATGCGGGAATATCGGTTATGCCGCCAGCGGCGAGCGAATCGAGGTAGCACTTGATCTTAGAAAAATCTTCCTCCCACATTGGGAAGGGCGAATTCTCGAAAAGCACCCGGTAACGTTCCTCGTCCATACGGAGCTTTTCTTCCGAGTGCCGGAGGGCGGCTTCCGCCAGCTTACGCTTGGTAACATCGAATTCGCGCCCCTGTACGCCCACCTGGTTACCGGAATCATCGAGGATCGGAAACCAGGAGGCAACGACCCATTTCACCCGGCCGTCCCGGGTGATCAGGCGATACTCCTCCTCGTGAAAGGATTTGCCCTGAAACAGCAGGTCCCAGAAGGACATCATGCGCGGCTGGTCCTCGGGATGAATCCAGCAAATGAAGTTGGCCTGCTCGAGCTCTGCCACCGAGTAGCCCGTGAGAGTTTCCACTGCGGGGTTCACGAATACGAGCTTGCGGCTCATATCGTAGGCCAGCACCATCTCCGTAAGGTTCTTGGCGATCAACCGGACGAGATCGGCCGACGGTTTAGAATCAGTGTGCTGCAAGCTTCGATTATACCTGCGCACCCTGCGTTATGATTCAATATCCGGGAGGGCGCCAGCAAACGAATCTTCAGCGGCGATCCATTCGGCTGCACGGTGACTACGAAGAACTGGCCGGTGGCTGCTGAAAGCCGATAAAAGTGGGATTCGGCGCCCTTGAGACTGTCCTCGATCGAGATGCCGCGTTCCAGAGTCTGAGCGGGAATACCTGAGCAAAGACATAGCGCGATTGCCAGCCGCCAACCCAGTTTTTTGGAAGGGGCACACCTGCCAGCCTCCGATCCATATCAGTCTAAACGAGAAGCCTGGCGAGCGGAGAGCGGAAAATCGGTGGGTATCCCTGGAAGCCTTGAGCGGCACAGGGTAACCCACTTACAATTCACTCCAAGGCCCCGTCCAGGAGCCGCTAACGGGACGTGCAAAGCCAGTCCGCAAAAACCAGCAAGCTGAAGCGTTCCACAGCAAACCGCTGGTGTTTTAGCCGGGGGATGTGCTTTCAGCTTGCCCCGCCCGGCGAAAGCCGGGCCGCGAGGCGAAACTCTTGCAAGTCACCCCCAAGTCCGGCGGCAGCGTCCAAGCATGGTGGGTGTTTACTTCTATTGCGCGGAGCCGAACACCACCCGGCAGCGCGCCAGAATGCCGGAGTCGTCGACGCCTGAGAATCCAAATCCATTCCAACGATAGGCCGCCGTACGCACGCCCGTTGAGTTGGGCCGCAGAACCAGGAAAGAATCGCGGCGATGCAGTGCGCACAAGACGCCGCCGCCTCCGGGCAGCAATGCCGCGTCGAGCAATGGCCAGGCTAGAGCGCTGCCGCGCCATCGGGCGACCAGTCCTCCCGCGAGTGCTTCATATACATAAGGACGCACGCCCTGCTCGCCGTCGATCGGAGACGAATGCTCTTCCAGGGTGAATATGTACTCGGGACCTTTCGCCCCGGCCAATTTGCCCACCTCCGCCGATCTGAGAGGCAATGCCTGCGATCGCCAAGTGTGAGTCCCTTCGCGCGATCCCTCAATGACGTACGTGCTCTTGCCCTCACCTTCATCCATGGTTCGCCCGTGCAGGGCGAAACCGTTGACCGTAACCGGAGGCCCCAGTTCGACATGGCAAGCCCTGAAATCATCGCTGACCACATGCACGGAATCCGGCGAGAGGCGCGGCATTGCGCTGCCCGGCGGGGTCGACGTCGCCATGCCGCCGCAGGAGAGCACGTTACCGCGAATCCGGCAATCGGCGATCAGCCCCTGCTTGGTTTGCGGGTATTTTTGATCGAAAACGTGATTGCCCAACGAGAAAAAGACGGGCCTGCCAAGCACGCATTCGGGAGCCTGCACCACGTGTGGATGGTGACCCACGATCAAATCCGCGCCATTTCGAATCAGCCATGCCGCGGCGTCGCGCTGCCCGGCGCTGGGCCAATCCAGTAGTTCGCTGCCCCAATGGATGTAGACAACCACCAACTCCGCGAGGGTCCTGGCCAGTTGCAGCTTTTGGCGCAGGGCGGTAGATGGTATTTCGATTCGCGACCCATCCCGGCCCGGCACGGCGGAAAGAGCGACGGCCGCGAACGTGTGAGCTCCCAGCGTAACGAACAACGGCGAATTGTCGAAGGAAAGCGCCTCCAGCCCGGCTTGGCGTAAGGCTTCTTGAGTGGCGGCGACGCCGCCGGCGCCCAGGTCGGACGAGTGATTATTCGCAATGCCGATCGCGCGGAAGCCGGCCTGCGAAAGCAATGGGATCATCGAAGCGGGAACATCGAAGCACGGGCTGTCCGAACCGGTGGGTATGCAGTCCTCCGGCTTTCCCACCGCGCCCTCGAGATTTCCGGCCGACCACGTCGCGCCGCGGAAGAGGCTCGCGAAGGGGGCCCAAGGGGAGCGTCCCGTCAATTCGATTTCGCGCCTCACCTGCCGCGAAAGCAGGATGTCGCCCGTAAAGAGGAGCTGGACCTCCGCCTCCTGCTGGCCGGCCGCTGGGACGGCTGCCAAAGCGCATGCCAGGATCAAAATGGGTCGCGCGGTGGACATGACAGTGGCTTCTGGGAAACGTAGGGCGCAACCCACGAAGGATGCGGCTGCGTGGCAAGCTGCTTCATCCAACCCGCGTCGTCCAGCAGGGTATTCGAACTGAATTCGTAGAAAGAGTAGGCCGCACCTTTCACGATTTCGTGGCGCCCGAAAAACGGCGCGGTGTGGTCCCATTCGATGGGGCGGCCCACGCCCACCAGCAGGTACGGGGCACCACCTTTCACATCGGAAATGTCCGCGATCTTGGGGATCGGGTTGGGGGTCGACAGCGCCAGGTCTTTGTTCGCCAGGCTGTTGAATACCAGGAAATTGTGCTCCGCCACGCGGCCGAAGTAGAGGATCTCCTGGTATTCCTGCGCCGTCAGCGGCTCGCCCAGAGTCTCCTTGGTAGCGATGGACTGAAACAAACGCGCCTTTGCAGCGGTCTCCCCCAACCGCCGGACAAGACCTTGCCTCATTGACTCGCGCGCCTGCGAATCGTCACTGCCCCGTGGCATCTGGCCCGCCGGCGCAGGCCCGGAATCGCCGATCAATTGGATGGCGGCGTCAAACAGGCCGGCGATTTTCCCAAATGTCTTCGGGTCCGGCTCTACATAGCCGCGCGGAGGGCGCAGCACGATGAATTCGAAACCGCCCTCGCCGCACTCGGCCGAGTTGCGTTCATTCACGAGGACAGTCGCATGGCGCAGCGTAGCCCAGGATGCCAACCCGGTCTGCAGTCTTTTGACGCGCCACAACTCCGCGTCGAGAGCGCCCATCGGAGAAGGCACGGAATTCGCCCACTGTACGGCCAGCGCGTCGATCCATCGCTGATAGAGATTGGGGCTGGATTCCATGCGGGCGTCTGCCGAACGAGCGGCGAGATTCCCGAGTGCCGCCTCCAGTTTTGGGTACCGGCGAATCTCGCCGGCGAGAAGATCATGCGCGAAGCGGCTGCCAAGCGCGGCGGCGACATCCAGAGCGGATGGCTGCATTCGGGGCCCTGCCGGACTGTTGACTTGTTCACTATCCGGCAAGTCCGCATGATAGGCCGTCGAGAACAATGTCTCGTTGTCGAATCCCCACGAAAGCGGAAACAGCACCGGAGACGTCAGAGGATGCTTCAGGTAAAGAGGGAGATTTGTTGAACTCTGCCAGACCAGCGGCGACCTGGATGGAGAGATCAAATTCTCATACGAACCGATCCAGCGCATGGCCGAGGCCTTGACTTCGCCGGGAAGCTCGCGCAGTTCCCCGGTGCTCCATCCGAAGGCGGAGATTCCGGTCAGGTAGCGGAATGCCCGGAAATAGCGCTCGGCTTCCGGGGTGGACGTATAATGGCCGCGAGGCTTCAGCTGTCCGTAGTCGAATTGCTGGCCGAGGGCCGTCGAGAACCGTGGACCATTGGCAGTCAGAATGAGGCGGGCCTCTTCACTGATCTCAGGCCGCGTCTGCAGCGCCTCCAAAGCGGCAAAAGCTCGCGCCCATGGAGACTGAGGATGCGCCTTTTGCAGGCTGGCGCTCGCCTGTTCAATGAATTGACGAAACGCCGGAATCGCCGTTTGACGTTCCCGAACGATGAACATGCCCTGGTAGGCGGCGGCGAAAAGTTCCCAGAAACTATCGGTGGTTACGAGGTAGGGCCGGGTAGGGGTAGATTCGTCCGGCTGGCCGCAGGAATAGGATTCCGAGTCGTATAGCGAGTAGAGCTGATCATCCTGCTTCAAGTCGCGAAACAATCCCCCGTTTCTGGCCAGCAATTGCGTGTCCTGGCCGGATTCCAGGTACATCCACGCATTCACCGTGTCGGCCATGGGAACGCCGATGGGAACATAAGTCACCGCGAAATCGGACCCCGTTCGCGTGATGCCGACAATCCCTTTGCCATCGGGAACCGAAGAGGGCGTTGCGATCATTTGCCGGCCCGCTGCCTCATGCCCGCTGACCGCCCCTTCCTGCAGAAGCAGTTCAACGCCGCCGGTCCCCGGCATCCAGTGGAGGAGTCCAGCCCCGTTGGGAGTCACGCTCATGGTCCCGCCGCAGACGTCGCGTCCCAACAGTTTGGCGCTCTTGCTCCAATAGTCGCGATCATAGCGCGCCACCTGGAAGCAGTGCCGCTCGTCTTCCCACAGAAGCAGATGACCTGCCGGGTGGAATCCCACAGGCAGCGCCGAGGCAGCCGTCAATTCGCTTGGGCCTCTTTCTGCATCCGCTAATCTGCTGAAGTTCTCCTTGTGGCCGACCACCTGATACTCGCGCTCCCCATTCTCGGTGATCGAATGAATCGAGTAACTTCCATCATCGCCTTTCAGGCCGAAGAACAATCGATACGGCGCACTGCTGGGCTGCCGCACATCGTTGGATGGGACCAGAAAAGGGCGCGGTCCCGGCACCAGGCGTCCGATCTGGTGGCGGGAGACGTAGATTCGCCGCACCGACCAGTTCCCATTCTTCGCCTCGGCCCGCAGAATTGCGTACTGTTGTCCTTGCGCCGCGGACAGGAAAAGCGCGGCGCCCAGAGGATGCCAGGCAATCGATTGCGCGCTGAAGCCGGGTGGAATGTCGAGCGCCTTGGCCGTCTTCGCAGTGCCGATGGTCCAGAAGAGAACCTCCTGCGATCCGGCCGGATTCGACGCCAGGAGAGCCACCAGAGGACCGGTTGGAGCGACATCGGAGGCAATGACGCGAACGCCGCCGGCGAGGCGAATCTGCGCGAATGCGGCGGGGGAGGGGGCGACCCGCAGTTCCGGAGCGTCGAACACGGAGCCGAACGCCAGCGCGGGCAACAGCGGAATGAGGAGGACGGAGAGCCGCATCACCAATCCATTCTCTGCAATTTGGCGCCGGAAAAGTGCAGCCATTCTGTTAACTGGCAAAAATCCACCGCCCTGTGCGGCGGCCGTTTCACCTCACGATGGACCAATCGCCCCCCGGAGTGCCGCTGTAGACCCAGTTTTGAATGGGACCGCCACTGTTGGAGGCGACCGTGCCGAGGCTGTTGCCGGTATCGGAGGTAGTCCTTGAACCCGCACGCTTAGAAGTGAGCAGCAACTACCGCTTTGCCCGAGGCCGTTATGAATGAAGTGGTTGCGGGGGAAGGATTTGAACCGCAGTGCATGTCTTGCCTGCGGCGCTGAATCCGTTCTACGGCGGCGGTGTCCGGCCCTGTCGACCAGGCTGAGGTCGTCCATACGCCGGCGGGTACGTTCAGCGCCGGACGATTTCCGCCAAATATGGCGGGTGGAGATAGGCGCTTCCGCTACCGTTCTACGGAGAAGAAGAAGGCGTCGCACACGGACCGGTCTGCCTTCAATCCCTGGGATCGTGTCCTTGCCGCCCCGCGGCGGGCTCGGGGTTATCCTTCCGCTTTCCGCTGTTTGTCTTTGGGTAGGCCCCAGCGATTTGGAGGCGGCTCACACCGATGACCGAATGGAAATGGAGCTTGCAGGCGCACCTCGCCCTGCGGGCGCCGCAAAGCAAGCATTCTCGTTAGCGTGAGGGGCAACCCTCCCGGAATTCTGGCGGTGCCGTTGGGGCACCTCAAAGCGCGCCCTGATCTGTCTCTCGAATGCGGCCAACCCGGCCTTGTTGAATGCCTTAGTGGGGTTCCCGTACATTGGCTCCGGCATGGCGGATCGCGCCGGTCCACTTTTCCAGAAACGCCGTTTTTATGCCGTTACCGGAAAGAGAATCGACTTGACCGAGGCAGTTCGTGGGTCAACATGCCGCAGATGGCGGTTTTACAAGATCCTGAACTCTGAAATAAAATAGAGTCATGGGGCTTGAGGCATTGGCACGCGACGCGCACTACGCGTCCGGAATCTTGCGCCAAAGTTGGCCAGTGTTGCCGTCTTGACATTGGCGCTTGCCCTGTGCGTTAACGGGTAGAAAGGCCAGGCACGACCGTGCGGGACGTAAACCCAGTGGACTCGCATGTGCGCCCGAACTGAGAGAGTTAGTGCCGGTGAGGTTGGCCGCCACCAGGTCGGCGTTTCCGTCGCCGTTGAAATCGCCGCTGGCGAGATACCAGGGATTCGAGCCCACATTGTAGGGTACGGGCGCTGCGAAAGTGCCATCTCCGTTGCCCAGGAGGATACTAACCGTACCGTTGTAGTTGTTACTGACGGCAAGATCGGCTTTTCCGTCCCCATTGAAATCGGCCACCAGAACCGCATTCGGCGAATCGACCGGGATGGTCCCGCCTGCGCGAAAGGTTCCGTCGCCGTTTCCGAGAAAGATGCTGACGTTGCCGGTGTTGTAATTGGCTGTCACCAGGTCTGCGATGCCGTCGCCGTTAAAGTCCGCGATCGCCAGAGTGAAGTCGGGGGCCGTGATAGTCTGCTTGAGGGCGGTGTGGAATCCGAGGGAAATGCCGGCGGTTACGGTCTGCGGAACCAGCGCGGAAATGCTCGGCGAGTAAGAGTTGTCCCCGTTGTAATAGGTCCGTAACATTGTGCCGCCGGAGGGCAGCGCTGCGGAGGTCAGCGTTGCCTGCCCGGCGGCGAGTTTGGCGACACCCAGAACAGTCACGTCGTCATAAAATGTTACCTTTCCAGTGGCGCCGGCGGTGACAGTGGCGGTGAGGATAACTGCCTGTCCAAATTGCGACGCGTTAGGTGAAGCAATAAGTGTTATCGTACTTGGGGTTAGTGCTGGAAGGACAGTTGGGGCGAGGATTCCGATGGGTAGCAGCCGAAGAGCCCGGGTTAAAGCATAGAAGCGCCGCGAGAGAAGCCTCCATGTATAGGTCAAGAAAACGGCAGATTAACATACTGCCGGATCAGTAGCAACGAGATGACGACAGGCCAGAGGACCCAAATGCGCTCTACGCCTCGCAACCGAAGAACATAAGTGCTCTACGACGTGTATCCAAGTGCGCCGTTAACATCGTATTCACCGACTCATGATTCATCGTGGCCGATATGCGGAGTATCGGAATGTGCCACTCAAATCGGACCATTCCGGTGCAGTTTCCAGAAAGGCCGTCTCACAGCCGTTATCGGAGAAAGCGCCGTTTACTCCAACAGCGGCTTCAGGTTCTCAGTCGCCAAGCGCTTGGCAGCGATGGGGCCTACAATGGTGCTGGAGCGTGCGCGTTAAACGGACCACTTCGACTGAAGCGTGCATCGATGGTGTCTTCCGCAAGCGACCCAACCGTCATCGTCCTTTGGCGGTCCTGTGGCTGGTACTTCGAAACACGCCGTTTCCTGAAGGGAGGCAGCCGGGTGATCGCAATGGCTGACTACAAGGCCGAGAAGGCCCTCGTCCTCGCAGTTCCGCATCGCGTGTTGCTGGGTGACGATGAACGCCTCACGGATGACCCGCAACCGAAATCCAGGCCGATCGCTCGAAGCCGGCGGCCGCAGGGCTGTCCGTTTTGACCGGCGGTATGGGACAGACCGAATTCATTCTTTCCAGAAACCCTACCAGGAAACCCTCGCGGTCAACGTAGTCAGTCTCGTGGTGCGGCGAGTTGATCAAGCCGGAGATAGCCTGTGAATCGCAATGGGCGCGCAATTGTTTGATGAAGGTTTTGTACCTGGCAAGTGTCGGAGGGGTGATGCCGCGATTGCTCCGGCTCGCTAGGAAGGCCTCTGTTGCGTCCGCAATCGTAATCCACGTCTGGTTGGTGGCCGGCGGCTCGGGGGGAGATTCTTCAGCCTTACCGTCCCAAGACTTCGCCGACTCCCACTCTGCGGCGCGACTCCAGCATCGTCGCAATCTGATTTGCCAGTTTGTTTGCGGTTGAACCGGCCACCGAGAGTGCCGGCAGCGTGGATGAGGCAGGCTCATCGTTTCCACCCACGCCGTCCTTCCTCGAATTCGCCGGTTCGAGAGTCCTCGGGATGGCCGCCTTCGCATTCCTTACGATGTCGGCGGTAGAGCTTCAGAGCCATCGGCCTGAGCTCGTTCCAACATCACCATTGCACGCTATTGCACGCTGGAAGCCCCAATTCTCTGTCTGTTATTGATTTAATTATGGTGCCGGAGGTGGGACTTGAAATCATGCCCGGTGTTGATTCCACGTAAGTTACTGATTCTACGATACGCAACATGAGCACGATTCGCTGGCTTGGCGGTTTCTCTGTACAAAATCGTGTACAGGCACCGCCGGGAATGCAGGGTTTCCGCAGAGGCTATGGGTTGCTGCCGCCCGGAAACGAATTAGTGATGCTCAACGTAAGGGATTGGCAGTTTCTGGTCACCGACGAAATCGTAAATGATGCAAGCGCCTGGGACGTCATTGCGCAGCGGCTTGCCGTTCGGATATCGGCGAAGGGATGTGACCGGAGTGCGGCTCTCGATCCACGTCAAATCGCGGAATCCGTAATAAAACTTGGCGTAGTACAACTCGGACTTCTCATTTCCAGGCAGCCGTTTCTCCGCGGGGTTTTCCGTTTCGATTGAGATGAACCGTGCACACAAGCTGATCTCATTTTCCCCGGTCATCTTGAAATAGACGTTTTCAATTGACCGTCCCAGCGGCACTGCGGGGCTCAACCCAACAGCGTTGCTGCTGAAATACAGTTCCTTCTTGCCACTTTCAAAATAGGTGAAGGCCTTCTCAATCCAGACTCTGTTGACCAGCGCAAATATGGCCGGCGAACCACTAACGGTAGCAGGCCCTGCCGCGAGAGGTACTGGGACTCGATTTCGATTCGACACCTTCGCTTTCGATACAGTATCGCTCAGCGGAAGGTCTGCTTCAAATGTGCGCACGAGATCAGTTTCGCCCTTCGACTTTAGGAACTCGATTAGAGTTGATACCCGGATTTCCTTGGACGCAAGCCCATTGAAGTCCAAGCTCCTCTGGATTGCTGGAGGAACCCTCGTCCCAACCAGCATTGTTCGGATGGGTTCACGACCTGAGAGGAGCGCCCCTTGGTAGTACATGATTTGGCCAACGTGCTCATCCTTAATGGGCCCCCACTTCAGTTCGACCACGAGCTTTTGTTTAAATCGGTCTTCGAACAGAAGGTCGATGCGACGTTCGCACACAACCACCTGTCTGCCGATCAGCCGAAGGCCCTCCTCGATTATTTCGGGGTACCGAACCAGCACATCCTCGAAATCTCGTTCATTCGCCATCAGGTGTCAATTCTCCAATCCAAATTGATCTGGGTGCGGCTACTTTAGAACGACGGCCAAGCACTCATAAATTCAAACAGTTAGGGTTAATCGACTCGTCTTTGACTATCGCTTAGACCGGGGATATCGGAATAACCCCGGTTTTTGAATCAA
>Ga0182018_10001143_pt1 | contig 31400 bp, 21 predicted proteins | sample 812P2MmetaG_FD_120490 | JGI IMG/M metagenome (GOLD analysis project Ga0182018, IMG submission 120490) | Permafrost microbial communities from Stordalen Mire, Sweden - 812P2M metaG | ecosystem: Environmental > Terrestrial > Soil > Wetlands > Permafrost | place: Sweden: Stordalen | collected...
CACGGTCGAGAGTTCGGTCGAGGGCTCGGTTTGCAAGCTCACGGAAAAGGTTGGGGGGAACTTCGAGAATAAGCGAAACCGCGCGCCTGTGCAATGCAAACTCCGATCCTCGCTGATCCTCGCAGCCGCTGACGCAGGAACTTCCCAGCGGGGCCGCCGAAACAAACAAGCTGCCAGTCGGCGATGGCACACCGCCTCCAACCCTTGGAAGGCTTTTCGACGATAGCGCGACCCGGGACAAAAAGAAGCCGACCACAGTGTGGAGAAGTGTGAAAGAGTTTTCCCACAAATCCTGAGCAGGTCGTCGATCAAGGTACCCTGCCTTGCCTACACATCCCCATTGAGTTGTAGTTGTTGGTCCTAAGTTATTGAAAATATGGAGTAGAATGGATTCCCTGGTTCGAGTGGGGAATGGGCCGCATTGGCAGTCCTCGTGCTGTTAGCGATGTGGGATAGCTGTGGATTGGGTCAGGGATCGTGGGAAAAGGTAAAAGTGGATAAGTTATTGCCCAATAGTGAAAAAGGCGGCGGAGAACGCGCCTCCGACACGCCGGCCGGACTGGCGTTTGTGGAAGGCGTCAGCGCGAGCATGCGTCCGGTCGAGGCGGTGATCCGGGAACTCGCGCAGAGAGACTTACCGGTTCTGGTGCTGGCGGAGCCGGGGGCGGGCAAGCATGCCACGGCGCAACGTATTCACCAGATGTCGCAACGGAGTGAGCAATCGTTCCGCTGGTTTCAGTGTTTAGGCCTGAAGCCCGAGGATCTCGAGATTTTGTGCGAGCGGGGAGAACAGGAAGCGGGTGCGGGCACGATCTATCTGGAAGAATTGGCCGACTTGAATGCGGAGTGCCAGGCTGGCCTGCTGGAAGCGCTACCGCAATCTCCCGGTAGTAGCGCGGCTGGATGCGAGCGTGTCCGGCTCATTTGCGGCAGCGCTCGCGATCTGGAAGTGGAAGTCAAACGGGGCCGGTTGCGAGAGGATCTTTATTACCGCATCAGCGGCGTGTGTTTACGGCTGCCTCCGCTGCGCCAGAGAAAAGAAGACATTCCCTTCCTGATGGGTTACTTCCTGCGCAAGTACGCGCGCGATTTTCGCCGCAGGGTTCCTGACTTGAGCGCGCAGACGCTGCGTTTGTTCCTGGATTATTCCTGGCCGGGAAACTTGCGCGAACTCGAAGATGCCGCGCGGGTCCTGGTAGCGCTGGGAGATGAGGAAGTGGCCTTGGGAGGACTGCGGGCGGTGTTGCGCAAACCGGAGGCGGGCAGCAATGGCGCCGCAATTTCGCTGAAGGCGGCGTCCCGGGCAGCCTCGCGCGAGGCAGAAAAGGAACTGATCCTGAACGCTCTGACACGCACGCGCTGGAACCGGCGGCGGGCCGCGGAAGAATTGCAAATCAGCTACAAGGCATTGCTCTACAAGTTGAAGCAAATTGGATTTGAAGGATACGGAGCTTCGTAACTCCGCGGAGAAAGTATGAAGAAAGCGATTCAGTTCGCCGTGCTGATGGGGATGGGTTGGCTGGCTCCGGCCATGTTGGCGCAGACCGGTAACGTGGCCAAGAGCGAGGAAGCGAAGAGCGACAAGACTGCAGCCACGGCACAGGAGCCGCAGGCGGCGTCCGATTATGTGATTGGAGCTGACGACACGCTGCGTATTTCGGTCTGGAAAGAAGCGGAGCTTTCAGAACTCCTGCCGGTGCGTCCCGATGGCAAGATCTCGATGCCGCTGCTGAACGACATTCCAGCCGCGGGGCTGACGCCGCTGCAACTGAAGGATTCGATCACGGAAAAGCTGAAAAAATTCATTGCCGACCCGCGAGTGACGGTGGTGGTGACCGCGATGAACAGCCAGCGCATTTTTGTTTCGGGGGAAGTCCTGCACAGCGGCCCGACGTCCTTGCTGCCGCACATGACCATGCTTCAGGCGCTTTCGCAGGCGGGGTTCACCCAATTCGCCAATCTGAAGGGGATCTACCTGCTGCGAACAGAAAATGGCAAACAGGAGAAAATACCGTTCAACTACAAGGAAGTGATCAAGGGAAATCATCCCGAACAGAACATTATGCTGAAGCCGGGCGACACAGTGGTGGTCCCGTAAGGAACGCATGAGCAAACTTCAGACCCTCTGGACTCTTTCCATGATGGCCTTCGCGCTGAGCGGAGCGTGGGCTCAAGACAGTTCCACGCCGCCGTCAACCGGGGATGTGCCGCAGAGCGCTCAGCCGCAGCCTGTGCCGGCGTTTGGTCAGGACAATGCGACCATCCCGATCAGCGAGAATCCTCCGCTCTCGGGATTGGATCTGCCCTCGCTCGAGCCGAACGCGGCGCCGCTGAGTTATCTACAACCGGGAGCCACATTCAGCGAGTCGGCAATGTCGAACGCGGGGAGCACCTTAGGCGGTGGAGCAATCGGCTCCGTCAGCTTTGCCGTGGGGAGCCTGACCCTGAAACGTCTGTGGAGCCACTACGATTTGGCTCTCAATTACTTAGGCGGCGTCGGCTACTACAGTTCTACGGGACAAGGCTTCCAGTCGTTGCAACAGCTGGATTTCGATCAAAAGATTACTTGGAAGCGGGGGCAATTGTCGCTGCGCGACAGCTTCAGCTATCTACCCGAAGGCAACTTCGGAGGATCCTATGGTTCGCTGGGGTCGCAGGGGATTTCGTCAATAGGGAGTAGCTCCCTTGGTGGTTTTTGGGGAGGCAGTAGTCTGGGAAACTTGGGGTTAGCGCCACGCGTTCTGAACGTGAGCCTGGTGGATATTTCCGAAAGTCTTTCCCCGAGATCAGCGATCACTGCAGCCGCTGGATACACTTTCGTGCATTTTTACGGAACCGACGTGACCGGCACTTCTTTCATCGGCAGTTCTCAGATTTCGGCTCAGGTGGGATACGACCGATCTTTAACCTCGCACACTCAGCTGGCCCTGGTTTATGGATATCAGGGATTCGATTTCTCGGTTCTTGGATCCGCCTTTCATACCCACGTTATCCAGGGACTGTACGGACACCGCATTTCAGGACGGATGGATTTGGTGCTAGGTGCGGGGCCGCAACTTACCTTTACCAACACGCAGAGTGCGGTTTGTAGCGAGTCAATTGTTGCACCTTACTATTGCCAAGCTTTCGGGGGTACGTTGATCCCCGCGACCGTCCAGAGCACAAAAGTGGGGGTGGCGGCCCAGGCTCGTTTGCGTTACAAGTTTCCGAAATCGGAGCTGGATCTGGAGTATCAACGCATCGAAACCAGCGGGTCAGGATTGCTAGCGGGGGCTCAAAGCAACATTGTGAGCCTGAGTTTGTCGCGCCCGCTTTCGCGGGTGTGGGGTTCATTCGTCGACGTCGGATTTTCGAGCAACGGCGTGGTGCAGCCGCTGTCAGAGCAGCAACTGATCCAGTGCGGAACCCCCCAAACTTCCCAGACGGCCTGTCCGGCCAATGACGCGATCTCCTACGACTACGCTTTCGTCGGCGGTGGGTTGCACCGCGCATTGGGGCGAGACTTCCGCGCTTACATGAGCTACCAGTTTAATGAACTGGCGTTTGACCATTCATTCTGTAATGCAGCCAGTACCTGTAACCGCATTTCGAATCGCAATATAGCAACCTTCGGATTGGATTGGACGCCCCGGCCGATCCGGATTGACTGATTTTAGGGCCGCGCTGAACCGCAAGGATGGGACACGGCCAGAAGGAATACGAGCATGATTCAGAATCGCGAATTAACCATGGACGATTATCTGGCGATGTTACGCCGCCGCGCGAAGGTGATCCTGATTCCCGCGCTGCTGGCGCCGCTGGTAGGGTTTCTGGTCTCCTATGCCTTCACCCCGAAGTACACTTCGCAGTCGACGATCCTGGTGGAAGGGCAGAAGGTGCCGGACACCATGGTGCAGCCGGTGGCCACCGAGGACCTGGCGGCGCGCATAAACACGCTTGTCGCGCAGGTGACAAGCCAGGCCGCGCTGAAGCCTATGTTGCAGAAGATCTACGGTCCCGCGAAGAGCGAACAGAGCATCGATGAAATCATCGATGGCATCAATACCGGGCAGACTTTCAGCGTAGAAGCTGTAGCCACTGACATTGCCTCCACGGGCGGGGGCAGAAGAAGGCCCGGCCAGGGAATGCAGGAGCCCGCCTTCAGGCTGAGCTATACGGACTCGACCCCGCGCGAGGCGCAGGAGATCTGCAGCGGTTTGACTTCGCTGTTGCTGGAGAAAAACCTCACTTACATGCAGGACAGGGCGACCGGGACGACGAACGTGTTGAGCAAGGGAATCGAGGACGCCAAGCGCAATCTGGACGAACTGGATTCCAAACTGGCGGCTTTCAAGAAGCAGTACGTGGGACAGCTTCCGGGAGACGAAGAGGACAACCTGAAGATTCTGATGGGGCTGAACTCGCAACTGGAAGCGAATACCCAGACTTTGAACCGGGCGCAGCAGGACAAGGCATACACCGAATCGGTGCTGGCGCAACAGCTGGCCACATGGAAGATGTCGCAGTCCTCAACCAATCCCGACACACTGGAAAAACAGTTGTCCGACTTGCAGTCCGAACTGCTGAGTTTGCAGGCTCGTTACACCGACGACCATCCGGATGTCATCAAGACGAAAGCCGATATTGCGGAAGTGAAAAAGAAACTGGCGGAGATTAACAAAGCGTCGTCGGGTGCCGTCGACAGCGGCAACGATAAGGCTTCGGCCATGGAGCCGGCCGAGATCCGACAACTGCGCATGCAGGTCCACCAATACTCGGACCTAATCGCGGCGGCCACGCGCGACCAGAAACGGTATCAGCAGGAAATTGCGACGTACCAGGGGCGAGTGTCGCTGAGTCCGGCTGTCGAAGAACAGTACAAGGGGCTGACGCGCGACTACGACAACGCGCAGAAGAATTATCAAGACCTGCTGGCCAACAAGAGCAAGGCGGATTTGACCGTCAATATGACCAACCAGTCGGAAGGTGAGCGCATGATTAACCTAAACCCAGCAAACGCGCCGGACTCGCCGAGTTTTCCGAATCGTTTAATGTTTGCCGGCGGCGGGTTGGGGGTTGGGCTGGGACTCGGAATCGGACTGGCGATGTGGCTGGAATTGCGCGATCAATCCATTCGCACCGAGGCGGATGCCGAGTCAGTTCTGGATTTGCCCTTGTTGGCGGCGGTTCCGTGGGTAGGCGCTGTCGCCGCGGAAAACGGGAACAACCGGCTCAAGTTTTGGAATCGAAACAAGCGTCCGGACGAACCGAAAGAAACGATTGGCGTTTAAGCGAGGCAGGCTCTAGGAACGACTATGTACAAAGAGTTCTACGGATTACGGGCGAACCCGTTCAATGTCAATCCCGACCCGCGTTATCTTTTTCTGACGCGACACACGGAGGAAGCTCTGGCCTGTCTGACCTATGGAATTCAGAGCCGCAAAGGGTTTGTGCTGCTTACCGGCGAAGTCGGCACGGGCAAGACTACGCTCATCAACAAGCTGCTGGAGTGGCTGCGTCTGCAACAGGTGGCAACGGCGTTCATCTTCAACTCGCGGCTGAACGTTCCGCAGTTCCTGGATTACATGATGGCGGATTTCGGCATCCCATGCGATTCGAAACTGAAGAGCCAGATCTTGCTGCGGCTGTACAACTGGCTGCTTGATCGCTATCGCGCGGGAGAAACAGCGGTGCTCATCGTCGATGAAGCGCAAAGCCTCAGCGACGAAGTTTTAGAAGAGATTCGCATGCTGACCAATCTGGAGACGTTTACGGAGAAGCTGCTGCAGATCGTTCTGGTGGGACAGCCGGAACTGGAACAGAAACTGAAGCAGCCGCAGTTGCGTCAATTGCGGCAACGGTTGACGCTGCGCGCGAAAACCCATGCGTTGACCCTCGAAGAGACCAAGGCATATGTGCAGCAGCGCTTGCGCATCGCGGGCTCGAATGGGCAACAGATTTTCGAACCTGAGGCGGTGATGGCGATTCATCGCTATGCGTCCGGGATTCCGCGCGTGATCAATCTTCTATGCGAGCACTGCCTGGTAAGTTCGTTCGTGGATCAGCAGAAGGTAATCGGTCCCGCAGTGGTCGATGGGGTGGCGCGGGATTTCGACCTGGGCGATAACACGACGTCCGGCGCCCTGCCGCTGCCGGCGCCGAGTCCGAATCTGGATAAGTTTGATTTGGTGGATGCGTTGCGCTCGCTGGCCACATTGGCGGATCGCTTGCGCGAAGAAGAGAAGGACCTGTCCAACGAAAGGAAACTATGAGTCGAATTCATGAAGCGTTGAAAAAGGCCGAACAGGAGCGAGCGGCGACCCAGGGAAGCTCGACCTCACCCAGCTTCGCGACGACGCCTGTGGCCGATCCACCGGTATTCGCTGAGCGGCCAGCAGCGACCGCGGAGCCTCTGGCTCCGGCTCACGCGGGGATGCCCGCCTTCGCCGGTCCGTTCAGCACCGATACTCTGCTGGCGCGCTGTGCGCAACTGGAATGGAAGCCGGATCCTGCGACCATGCTCTTTCTGAACGGCGACGACAATGCTCGCGGCACGGAGGAGTTTCGCACGCTCCGTTCCAGACTGTATCACCTGCGCGAGAAGATGCCGCTGAAGAAGCTTCTGATCACCAGCGCACTGCCCAGGGAAGGCAAATCATTCATGTCGTCCAACCTGGCCCAGGTCATGGTAAGGCAGCATGGGCGGCGGGCCTTGCTCATCGATGCCGATCTGCGCGCGCCGCGTTTGCACCTGATGTTGGGGACAACCTCGGATCCGGGACTCTCCGACTACCTGCTGGGAAAGAACGACGAGTTTTCCGTCATGCAACGGGGACCGCTGGAGAATCTGTTCTTCATCCCGAGCGGTACCGGAGCGACGGATCCGGCTGAACTGTTGGGCAACGGACGGCTGAAGCTGTTGCTGCAACGGGTGGAGCCTTTGTTTGATTGGATCATCATCGATTCGCCTCCTGCGGTTGCGGTTTCTGACGCGAGCGTGCTGGCTAAGGCGTGTGACGGAGTGTTGATGGTGGTGCGCTCGAACTCGACACCGGTTGCTCTAGCCCGCAAGGCCCGTCAAGAGTTCCCCGATGAGTCTTTGGTCGGTGTTGTGCTGAATGGGACGAGCGCGGATGCTTTGCCCTACGCCCGCTACTACTACGAGTCGTACCAGAAGAAGGCAACGACAACCAGGGCCTAGGAGAATTCAGAAGTGATCCGGCTTTTCAACGTCTATTACCCCGTAAGAACGCTGGTGCTTCTGGTGGTCGAGGCCCTGGTCGTGGGGCTTTCCTTTCTTCTGACCCTGTGGTGGCGGAATCAGGAGACCAGTTGGATTCTGCTCAACGTCGAGGGCGGGTATGTGAAGATCGTTTGTGTCACAGCGATCGTGCTGCTGCTCTCTCACGGCTTAGACCTGTACGACTCCTCCAGCACGGGGGCGAAGTGGGATCAGATGTTTCGGCTCTTGATGGTACTGGGCCTGGTTGCGTTTACTCTGGCTGCGGTCGACCTCGTCTACCGTTATTTTCTGCCGGGTCGCGTCTTTCTCCCCGGGGCTAAATGGGGGTTGCTGGTTTTAACGGTGATGCTTCTCGGTTGGAGAGGGGCCTATGCCTGGATTGTGCAGCAGCCCTATTTCCGCGAGAGGGTCTACGTGTTGGGCACAGGAGATCGGGCACTGCGCTTGCTGAATGGGCTGCGGGAGCGCTCGGAACTCGGCATCGAGGTTGTGGGGTGGACCGGCAACATCGAGGGTGCACTGACGCGCGAGACCGTGGCGACGCATCTGGTCGGCATGGCGCGGGAGAACGGAGTACACCGGGTGATCGTCGCCATGCCGGACCGGCGCGGCACGCTTCCCGTCGAGGAGTTGCTGGAATTACGACTGAACGGGGTCAAGATAGAAGAAGCGACGTCGTGGCTGGAGAGAATTTCAGGACGAATTGAAGTCGAGCAGTTGTATGCGAGCTGGCTGATTTTCACCGACGGTTTCCGCTTCAGCGCTTTCTTCCGGCTGGTGCGTCGGGGGTCCAACTTTTCGCTGGCCCTGCTGGGGCTGGTTTTTTCGCTTCCCCTGCTGCCTTTCATTATGCTGGCGGTGAAATTGGACTCTCCCGGTCCGGTGCTGTACCGGCAGAAAAGGGTAGGGAAGCGCGGTGTGACTTTTTATTGCTACAAGTTCCGCACCATGCGGCAGGATGCGGAGGCGGATACCGGCGCGACCTGGGCCACCGATGACGATCCGCGCATTACGCGGGTAGGAAAATTTCTGCGGATGTCCCGGCTGGATGAGATTCCGCAGTTGTGGTGCGTGCTGAAGGGGGATATGCATTTCGTGGGACCGCGTCCGGAGCGGCCGGAATTTGTGGAGTGGCTCAGCAAGGAGATTCCGTATTACGGCGTGCGCCACGTGGTGCGGCCGGGAATTACGGGATGGGCGCAGGTGCAGTACAAATACGGCAACACCTTGGAAGACGCCCGCGAGAAATTGCAGTACGACCTGTTCTACATCAAGAACGCTTCGCTGGGATTGGACATTTTGATCGTCTTCCAGACGATCAAGATCGTGTTGCTGGGGCGGGGTGCGCGATGAAGTTGATATTCTGGGGCGCGGCGGGATTTATCTTCTACGCTTACCTAGGATATGCGGCGTGGCTGTGGGTCTGGAGCCGCCTGAGCCCCCGGCCGGTGATGCGCGGAGCGAATGAGGCTTTCGTCTCGGTCGTGATGGTGGTGCGCAACGAAGAGCGCACTCTGCCCCGCAAACTCAGCAACCTGGCATCTCTCAACTACCCGCCGGATCAGCTGGAATTTGTCGTCGTGTCGGATGGATCGACGGATCGGACGGCGGAAATTCTTTCGCAAGCCGCGAAGGATGAGCGCTTTCACATTTTGATTGCACCCGATACGAAGGGCAAGGCCTGTCGGCTGAATGAGGCGCTGGCGATAGCCAAGGGAGAGATTGCGGTTTTTATGGATGCGCGGCAGGAGATCGAGCCCGACGCCGTGCGGCTGCTCCTGGAGAATTTTACGGATTCGACGGTTGGATGTGTAAGCGGCGAATTGATGCTGGGCGACGCAGCTTTGGGCGAGGCAGAAAAACGCATGGGAATTTACTGGCGGATAGAGAAAAAGATTCGGGCCCTGGAGAGCGCGTCGGATTCGGTGGTGGGCGCGACCGGAGCTTTGTACGCGGCGCGACGCTCGTTGTTGGTTGCGATTCCGCCCGAGACCATCCTCGATGATGTGCTTTTGCCTTTGCAGGTCTCGCGCCAGGGTTCGCGCGTCATCTTTGACGGGCGAGCGCGGGCGTGGGATGACCCTGATCTGGGTGCGGAGAAGGAGTTCCGCCGCAAGGTGCGCACTCTTACAGGCAATTACCAGTTGTTGCAGATTGCTCCCTGGGTGCTGACTTCCGCGAACCCGCTGTGGTTCCGTTTTGTCAGCCACAAACTTCTGCGGCTCGCGGTACCGTTCGCCCTGGCAGCGTTGCTGGTGACCTCGGTCGCCATTCCGGAGCGTCTGTACCGCGGGGCTTTCGCGCTGCAATTGGCCTTCTATGGGCTGGCTCTCTTTGCGCTGTCAAACCCACCGCATGGACGGCTTACCAGGCTCGCCAATGCGGTGCTTGCGCTGGTGGTCCTGAATACGGCGGCGGTGGTTGCGTTCGCCAATTTTGTGACGGGGCGCAAGGAGGTCTGGATCCGGTGACGACCGTACGGGACAAGGCGGCACAGCCGCGAGGCAAAGCGGCCGAGCAACAGATCGGAGCACGTTTTATTGAATTGCGAAAGCCCGCAGCTCCGAGCGCAGGCTTCTTCTGGCTCACTGCGTTCTACGTCGTCTACTGCGCGCGGCCAGAAGATTGGATTCCTGGCCTTAGCCACGTCCCCCTGGCCAAGATCGCGGGCGTATTTGCGCTTTTAGCATTGCTGACCAGCTTGGGCAGGACGCAACGCAAAATTCGAGACCTCCCCATGGAGGCGCGCTATCTGCTCGTTATGATCGGAGTGCTCTTTTTGTCGGCATTGCTGTCGCCGGTCTGGAAGGGCGGCGCGCTGAGCAACACTCTGGATTTTGCCAAGGTTTCTGTCCTCTGGATACTTACTTTCCTGCTGGTTACGGACTTCGCAAAGCTCCGGCGCCTGCTCTACATTCAGTCGGTTTCAGTGGCGATCATATGCGTAGTCTCGATCATTCTCGGGCACAGCCAGGGGAGACTGGAGGGAGTAATTGGGGGCATCTATTCCAACTCCAACGATCTCGCGTTTGCGGTCGTTCTAACCCTGCCGATCTGCCTGGCTTTTCTTTTGACGGCGAAGGGGGTGTTGGTCCGACTGTGCTGGACCGCTGCCATCCTGGTCATGGGACTGGCGCTGTTTATGACCGCCTCGCGGGCGGGATTCATTTCCCTGGTGATTTCAGGGGTCGTCTGTCTGTGGCACTTCGGAGTGAAAGGACGACGCCTCTACCTCATCGTGGCCAGCGTCTTGGTGCTCATCATTTTGCTGGTCGTCGCCGGACGTCCGCTTGCGGACCGTCTCGCCGCCATGAACGGCAAAGTGGACACGCAGGAAGAGGGCAGAGCCTACGGATCGTACGAGGAACGAAAGTATCTGATTAACAAGGCGATCGAGGGCATCGAGCACTACCCGATCCTGGGGATAGGCGTGCGTAATTTCGAGACCTATTCGGGTGTCTGGAGAGAGGTACACATGACCTACCTGCAAATCGCGGTCGAAGGCGGCATCCCTTCACTGATCCTCTACCTCCTGTTTCTGGCTAGTGCTTTTCGCAATCTCCGGAAGGTACGTCGCAGCCTCGATTTGGATGCTCAAACCAAGTTATTTGTGGGCGGGCTGCACTCTTCCATGGTTGGCTTCGTGATCGGGGCGCTGTTTGCACCCGTGGCTTATCAGTTCTTTCTTTATTTTTATGTTGCCTATGCGTCGGTTCTGGCAGAGATCATCAAGGAACGGGAAGCGGTTCCGGTGCCCTCTGCGGCTGCGACAGACTGGCGCAGCCGGTATTGGATGGTGCGTGCCCGCAAAAGGAAATCGGATGACTTTACCCTTGTCCCGTGACGGCTGTCGATGCCGCTGGGCCCATGGGGTGCGTCTTACAAAGTGCGATGAGCAAAGAGAGAAACCGGACTAGGGAGAGCGGAGCCAGGGAATCCTCCATGGAGCAGATGGCTCCGTGGGAGCGCAAGCCTGACCTGGTGCGCAAACTCTCATATGCGCGATGGCTGCCGCGTTATGCCTGGCAAAGGCTTACGCGCCCCACGCCACCAGGCAAGGTCCATCTCGTCTTCACGCTTGCCGATCATTTCGAGCCGTCCATTGTGCCCGAAGACGGGCGGGCTCGCGCTTCCACCTCAGAGCAGGATCGCCGGGTGAACCGATGGTGCTCTGCATATCCTCAAGCGGTCGATTCGTGGCGCGACCATGAAGGGCGCCCCTTTGTACACACCTACTTCTATCCCGCCGAGCAGTACGACCGAGGTTTAGTCGACCGCCTCGCTGCGCATTGCCACGAAGGATGGGGCGAACTTGAAATTCACCTGCATCACGGAATGGACGGACCCGACTCCGCCGAAAATACACGCCGGCAGTTAGTGGAGTTTCGCGATGCTCTGGTCTTCAATCATGGCTCGCTGTCTTTCGTGGAAGGTTCCGACCAGGCCCGCTATGCATTCGTTCACGGAAATTTTGCGCTGGCGAATTCGGCTGGGGGCTATGCCTGCGGGGTCGATAACGAGATGGAGATTCTCGCCGATACCGGCTGCTACGCCGATTTCACTTTGCCCACCGCGGCGTTCCATCCGGCGCAGATCGGCAAGGTGAACTCGCTGTACGAGTGCGGCCTTCCGCTGAGCGACAAAGCCCCGCATCGCAAAGGCCGCGATCTGCATCTTAATCGTCCCTTGCAGACCTTTCCCATCATCGTACAGGGCCCGTTGACGCTGGACTTTGACAATCATGCGCGCAACGGCATCGGGCGATTTGAGAATGCGGCCCTGACGGCGGCGAATCCTCCAAGCTTGCGCCGGCTTAAGCGCTGGAAGCAGGCTGCAATTTCTGTTCAGGGAAGGCCGGACTGGCTCTTCATCAAGCTGCATTGCCACAGTATGGATCCCACGGCGGAAGAAGCCGTGCGGGGAGGGGCGATGCAACGATTCATGGCCGATCTTGTGGAAGGGGCGCCTGACCGGCGCGAGATCATTCATTTCGCTACCGCGCGCGAGATGGTGAACATTATTTGGGCGGCGTGCGACGGTCGCGAGGGAAATCCCGGGGAGTATCGTAACTACCGCCTGAAGCTGGCTGGCGAGTCGTCGGTTCAGGTCCGCAAGGGCGCGACTTCTCAATCGAGCAGGAGAGCATAAGCATGTGTGGGATCGCAGGCGTCGTAAACACGGCTGCCGGCCAGCGCATTGAAGCCGCCACGATTCACCGCATGTGCCAGGCGATCGTGCATCGCGGTCCGGATGACGAAGGAATCTTCGTCAAGGACGGAACGGGCTTCGGGATGCGCCGCCTCAGCATCATCGATCTTGCCGGAGGCCACCAGCCGGTGTTCAACGAGGATCGGTCTGTCTGGGTGGTTTTCAACGGAGAAATTTACAACTACCCGCAGCTTCGTTCTGAGCTCCAAGCCCGAGGCCATCATCTTTCGACTCACAGTGACACCGAGGTGATTGTCCATCTGTATGAGGAGATGGGCCGAGATTGCGTCCATCAGTTGCGGGGCATGTTCGCATTCGCACTCTACGACGAACGCCGCCGCAAGTTGCTCATCGCGCGCGACCGGTTGGGGGAAAAGCCACTGCATTATGCGTTCGACGACCAGCGGCTGCTGTTTGGGTCCGAAATCAAATCCATCCTCGCCATAGCCCCAGAACTCGCCCAAGTCGATCGCCAGGCACTCAGGCAATACATGCAATTCGGATATATCCCCGATCCGGCGACCGCGTTTCTGGACATCAAGAAGCTTCCGCCCGGATACCTGCTTGAACTGGAGAACGGCAAACTTTCGATAAGACAATACTGGGACCTTCCGGCATACGGCACGCATTCGCCTGCGAGCGAAGAGGAGTGTTTGGAGCAACTGGAACAGCGATTAGGAGAAGCGGTAAAAATGCGGCTGATCGCCGATGTTCCACTCGGCGCTTTTTTGAGCGGAGGCGCAGACTCGTCGACGATAGTTGCGCTCATGGCTCGATTCAGTTCCGGACCGGTGAGAACTTTTTCGATCGGATTCCGGCAAAAAGATTTCGACGAAACTCGCTACGCGCGCCTGGTGGCACAAAAATTTGGTACCGAGCATCATGAGTTGATTCTCGAGCCCGACGTGGTGAGCTCAGTCGAGACGCTGACTCATTCTCTGGAAGAGCCGTTTGGCGACGCATCGGCGCTTCCGACTTATTACGTGTCGTGCCTGGCGCGGCAACACGTCACCGTTGTGTTGTCCGGAGACGCCGGCGACGAGATTTTTGCCGGCTATGACCGCTACCGCGTGTGTCTGCAGGATCGCGCTTTCCCCTGGATCACGGCGGGGATGCGCCGGGTGTATCGCGACCACATTCACCAACTGGTTCCTCGCCGTACACCGGGTCGCAGCCTGAGTTACAGCATCGCGCTGCCATGGCAGGAACGTTACCTGGAGGATATTTCGCTACAGCCGCTGCAGCGTCAGATGGAGCTTTTTTCGGAAGACTTTATCCAGTCTGCTCCGGGAGAAGAGACTCCTTTCGATGTGTTCCGCGAATATCTGGAGCGAGCGCCTGCCGAGGATCCTTTAAGCCGTCTGCTTTACCTTGATTCCAAAACGTATTTGCCGGCAGACATTCTCACCAAGGTAGACCGGATGAGTATGTTGACCTCTCTGGAAGCGCGAGCACCCATGGTCGATCACGTTTTTCTCGAGTGGGCCACGGGACTCGCCGCGCCATGGAAGATGCGAGGCGGCGAGCAAAAATATATTTTCAGGAAACTGGCGGAGCGGCTCGGCGTGCCCAGAGAGACGCTGTATCGGCCCAAACAGGGCTTCGCTTTGCCGCTGGTTTACTGGACTCGTCACGAGCTGAAGGATCTGATTTTGACCGTGCTGCTCGATCCGCGCAGCCTGCAGCGGGGATATGTCAATCCCCGAGCCGTGCGGCAGTTGCTGGACGAGCACTTTCGCGGGCGGCGAAATCATGCCGGCCGAATCTGGCGGCTTCTGATGTTTGAGCTGTGGCACCGGAATTATCTTGAAAAACTGCACGCAGAGGATTCGGTGAGCGCTGCGGAGAGCGCAATTCCTGTGAGTGGCGACTCGGTATGAACCCCCCGGCTACGCAATTGACTGGACGCGATTCTGAACTATCCGGCGATCCCGATTTCCCCCACGGGACAGTCGACAGGGCCAACTCTCCGTCGGTCTTTCTAATGACGAACAGCTTTGAGATCGGGGGCAGCGAGCGCCAGTTTGTAGATTTGGCGCGCGCTTTGCAACCCAGCAAGTACCGGGTCAACTTGGGTTGCCTGCAGGCGAACGGTCCCTTGCAGGCCAATCTTGGACCGGTCGAACATTTTGATCTTGGCGGCAGCCTCTATCGCCTGCAGTCGATGCGAACACGGTACCGGCTGGCGGGCTATCTGCGACAGACTGATGTTGCGGTGGCACACGCGTTTGATTTCTACACCAACCTGGCGTTGATTCCAGCCGCGAAGGTGGCTCGGACGCCCGTCGTAATTGGAAGCCAGCGCCAGTTGGGCGATCTGCTTTCGCCGAATCAACGCCGCGCGCAGTTGGCGATGTTTCGTTGGGCGGATTGCGTAATCTGTAATTCTCGAGCTGCGGCGGAACGCCTGATTCAACAAGGCCTGCGGCCGGAGCAAGCGGTGGTCATCGGCAATGGACTGTCGCCAGCCGCGTTCGCCGAGACGGAACCGATCGCACCGCGCAGGCCGGGTCTTTTCCGCGTGGGCATGATCGCGCGAATGAATGCGCGCTCCAAGAACCACCAAGTTCTGTTGGAGGTCGCGGCGCGCCTGCGGAATCGTCTGCCGAACTTTGAAGTCGTTTTGGTGGGGGCTGGTCCGCTGCGGCCGGAACTGGAGCGCCACGCGAAGGAATTAGGAATTAGCGACCGGGTGCAGTTTCTGGGAGAGCGGCGCGATATCCCAGCGATCTTGGCTTCCTTGGATGTAACGGTATTGCCCTCCGCTTCGGAAAGCCTCTCCAATGCCATCCTTGAATCGATGGCTGCCGGTGTGCCGGTCATCGCGAATCAGGTGGGCGGTAATCTCGAACTCATTTCCGGGGACAGGGGAATTCTGATTCCACCGAACGATGCGAAGGCCCTGGAATCGGCCCTGCAACAGATGGCCGCAGACGCGCCGATGCGGGAGGCCTTGGGCCGGCAGGCGAGACGATTTGCGCAGGAAAATTTCACCATCGAACAGATGCGCAGTAAGCATGAGGACCTCTATGCCGAATTGCTGGAGCGAAAAGGCTGGAGTTCTGCGGCATTCCCTGCCCGCGTTCGGAGAGCGTCTTGTGACAAGCCGCTGCGCGTGACGATCGTGGCGGCCTCGCTGCGCTACGTAGGAGGCCAGTCGGTGCAGGCCGATTTGCTGCAGAGAAGTTGGGATAGCGATCCCGACGTTCATGCGGAACTCCTAGCCATCGATCCTCCCTTCCCGCGTGGTCTCAAATGGGTGGAAGGGATTCCGGGCGTGCGGACACTTGTGCGGGAACCCCTGTATTTGCTGGCTCTTTGGCGCGGTTTAAAAAATGCGGACGTGGCCCACATTTTTTCCGCATCCTATTGGTCGTTTTTATTAGCGCCTGTTCCGGCTTGGTGGATGGCAGTTCTGCGAAATAAGAAAGTGCTGCTGCACTATCACAGCGGGGAAGCTCGCGATCACCTGCGTCGGTTCCGTACCGCTCGACCGATGCTCGCCAGAATGGGCCTGCTCGTGGTCCCTTCCGGCTACCTGGTCGATGTTTTTGAGGAGTTCGGGCTGAAGGCGAGAGTTATCCCCAACATCGTGGACTTATCGCAGTTACGCTTCCGAGCGCGCAGGCCGCTTCGTCCGCACCTGGTATGTACGCGGGGATTTCATCCCTACTACCGGGTCGACTTAGTAGTGCAAGCGTTCGCACAGGTTCAGAGAGTTTTTCCGGAGGCGAGCCTGGACTTGGCCGGAGCCGGGCCCGTGGAAGGACAGATTCGCGATTTGGTTCATCAGCTAAAACTTTCCGGGGTGAGATTCCTGGGAGCGGTTCCGAGGGGTGAAATCGGCCGCGTCTACGACGATGCAGACATTTTTGTGAACGCCTCAAGCCTGGACAACATGCCGGTTTCGGTGCTCGAAGCTTTCGCCTCGGGCACGCCAGTCGTGAGCACCACTCCCGAAGGTATGCGCTACCTGGTCGATCATGAACGCACGGGACTGTTGTCGCCGCCGGGAGAGGCCGCGCCGCTCGCGGAGAACATCCTGCGATTGCTGAGAGATGAAGAACTAAGTTCCCGTCTGGCTGCCAACGCTTACGAAGAATCCAGCCGCTACCGGTGGACGGCCGTGCGCGAGCGTTGGTTAGCTGCCTATCGCACACTCATGCGCGGGCGCCAGAGTGCAACCGGAAAAAGTGAAACTAGATCAGAAGAAGGATGTTGAAGCCATCGTGAAAACATCGGCCGACATGGCGACTGTTACGGGTAACGAATTCGTCTCGGCGAAGAGGAACAAGGCGCCCGTATTTGTGTTGGGCTGTCCGCGATCAGGGACTACGGTTCTTTATCACATGCTGCTCTCGGCGGGGGGCTTCGCGGTTTATCGGGCAGAATCCAACGTCTTCAATCTGCTGGCGCCGCGGTTTCGCGGAATGCGTTCAGCAGCGGACCGGCAGCAGCTTCTGGAAACCTGGCTGCGAAGCAAGCTGTTTCGAGTCTCGGGACTGGATGCACGCGAAATCAGCGACAAGATCATGACTGAATGTCGCGGCGGCGGAGATTTCCTGCGAATCGTGATGGAGGAAGTGGCGCGCAAGCAGGGAACTGCGCGCTGGGCGGACTGCACTCCGGACCATCTTTTGTACATGGAGGAGATCAAGCGGCAAATACCGGATGCGCTTTTCATCCACATCATTCGCGACGGTCGCGATGTTGCTTTGTCCTATGTGCAGCAAGGTTGGTCCTATCCGCTGCCGTGGGATCGCGACGAACGCCTTGGAGTCGCCGGACTGTATTGGGAGTGGGTCGTGCGCAAAGGCCGAGAGCAAGGGCGACGTTTAGGGGGAGACTATCAAGAAGTGCGTTTCGAGGATCTGGTTGCGACCCCGCGGCCGATCTTGTCGCGCTTGGGGGAGTTTATTGAGCATGATCTTGACTACGAGCGGATCCAGCGCGCTGGAATTGGGTCTGTGAGCCAGCCGAATACTTCTTTTGCCGCGGCAACCAAAGACGATTTCGATCCAGTCGGTCGCTGGAGATCGAAAATGTCTCCCCAGCAGAATGCCGCCTTCGAAGCTCTGGTCGGCGATCTTCTGCAGGAACTGGGCTACGCGCCGGTTTCGGAAACAGAGCGAAAAATGAGCCTTCGCACGTCAAGATTGCGGACGACTTATCTGGCGATGTTCGAGGCCAAGCACGTTATGAAAGCTACTCGGCTTGGCGGGTTGGTGGGCCTGGATCCATTGGAGCTTGAACCGAACCGAGCGGACTGAGCTGCAATACTGCCCGAATCCGAGTTGGCGTAGTCGCGAAATGTGTTCCTAACGAACGGCCGTTGTTCCCGTAATTATTATGCTTTTCGACACCTCAATTTTTTTCGTCTTTCTTTGCCTCGTGGTCCTTGGTTACTGGTGTTTGGGTTTTCGCAACCAGAACCGGTTCCTTTTGGTGGCGAGTTATTTCTTCTATGGATGGTGGGACTGGCGCTTTCTGTGCCTGATGATCGCCTCCACCACGATCGATTACTTCATTGCCATCAAAGTTGCCGACACGAAAGATCCACGGGTTCGCCGATCGTTGCTGGTCTTGTCGCTGGTAATCAATTTTTCCATTCTCGGATTCTTCAAGTACTTCAACTTCTTCGCAGATTCGGCAGTAGCCTCCCTGTCGGCAATTGGAGTCCACGCGTCGATGCCGCTTCTGCGAATCATCCTGCCGCCGGGCATTTCGTTTTACACGTTCCAGGAGGTCGCATATATCGTTGATGTCTATCACGAAAGGCTGCCACCTTCCAGGTCATTTGTCGATTACGGTCTCTTCATCACTTTCTTTCCACATTTGATTGCTGGTCCAATCCAGCGTCCTTCGCATCTTCTGCCTCAGGTTCAAAACCCCCGGCACTGGGACTCGGCGAAAGCGTTCGACGGCATGATGCTGATTCTGGAAGGGCTCTTTCGCAAATGCGTGATTGCGGACAATTGCGCGTTGATTGCGAATGCGGCCTTTGGCGGATCGTTCCGCCAGCTGAGCCTTCCTGTTTTGCTGCTGGGAACCTACGCCTTCGCCTGGCAGATTTATGGCGACTTCAGCGGCTACAGCAATATTGCGCGCGGATGCGCCCAGTTGATGGGATTCCATTTCATGGTGAATTTCCGGCAGCCTTATCTGGCGGACAGCATTCAGGATTTCTGGAGGCGCTGGCACATCAGTCTGAGTACGTGGCTCCGCGATTATCTGTATATCCCTCTCGGAGGCAATCGTTACGGAGAACGCAAGACCTACCGCAATTTGCTGCTGACGATGCTGTTGGGCGGCTTGTGGCACGGCGCGAACTGGACCTTTGTGGTGTGGGGTGCATTGCACGGCGGCGGACTGGCCGTCGAGCGGAAGCTTACCCGCGGCGTAACCACAGCCCGCGCGAAACTTCCAAGGTGGGCGAAGCGAATTCTCATCTTCCATTTTGTGTGTTTAAGCTGGATATTTTTCCGCGCAGCATCGTTAGGAGCCGCATGGCAGATGCTGAAGGGCCTTAAGGTTTGGACGTGGAGACCGGAATTTCCCGCCGCATTTATGTTTCTTGCGCTTTTCTCCGTTCCACTCCTTCTGGTCGATTTTTATTTGGAGTCGAGTGGTGATGAATACTGCTTTGCATCCGCAACCCTGCAGCCCCGCGTGGCCTTTGGACTCGCATGCGCGCTGGTGATCGCTTTATTTGGAGCCAATGAAGCCAATGCCTTTATCTACTTCCAATTCTGAGACGGCGAGCGCAATGCCTCTGGGGAATGCGCGCCGGCCCATGAGCGCGCGAACCGGGTTGATCGCGCTGTTAACGGGGCTGGCCCTGATCTTGTTGGCATTAGAGGGCGTCTCCCCGTTGATATTGACACGTCTCAGCCGGATCGAGCGTCGCGTCGAAACTGAGACTCAGGCCGCGCACACGCTCCGTCCCTTTACTTCCGACGGGCGGCCTACGGTGCTTCTCGTGGGGAATTCTCTGCTGCTGGAAGGCGTCCAACTCGATGCGTTGCAGCGAACTCTATCCCCCCAATACGACGTCAGTCGGCTCGCCATCGAACAGACGCATTACTTGGACTGGTACTTCGGCCTGCGTCGCCTGCTGGAAGAAGGAGTTCGTCCGAGCGTGATCGTGCTTACCCTGGCCACCGATCAGCTTGCGTCCAGGTTTACCTTAGGCGAGTCTTTTGCGCATCGCCAGATGAGCGCGCTCGATTTCCCGTTGGCGGTTCGTCAAGCCAAACTCGACAAGACGACCGCCAGCACCTACTGGTTTGCTCACTGGAGCAACTGGTTGGCGGACAAAGGTTTCATTCGGCAGGACGTGCTCATCCTCCTGGTGCCTAATTTTCGCGAGCTTGCCGCCCGAATTGCCGATCATGGCCCGCACGTTGGTGATCCTGCTGTGTTATTAGAGATGGCCAAACAGAGGCTCCCCGAGTTGCACGATCTCGCACAGACCTTTGGGGTTAAAATCGTGCTTCTTGTTCCGCCGACGCTTCGTCAGGATTATTCCCAGGAAGTGCAGGATATGGGTGACAAGGCCGGTGTTCAGGTTTGGGTGCTTTCGCCTCCAGGGGAGTTCCCGCCAAACTTGTTTTCCGACGGCTTCCATCTGAACGATCGAGGGTCGGAAATCTTCACTGCGCGACTTGGAAATCGAATCCGCACCGTCATCGTTAACGGTTCTACATTCCGTAATTCTGCTAAGACGACTTTCAGTCCGCTGGGCGATCTCGACAAAGATAGGTAAGCGGGATGTCAGGCGAGCAGCCCAGTTCGGTTGGCGGGCCTCGGTGGCCAACGTCTCCGCAAATGTTTTATCTGCTTCTACGAATGCGTTGTGCTGGAAAAGAACGGTAGGCGTTACGAGAATCTCCGGCAAGTTCCGCGATGCGGACAAAAATCGCAGACCGCCACGTCGAATTTGTTTTCCCCGAGCCACGAAGCCACGACCCGCTGCACGGCGACGCGGGTGAATTTGCTTACGGCGAATGGCGTTGAAACAGGCGGACCATGTAATCCAGGGATTGCGCAACCACGCTTCCGTCCAGAGAAGCCGTATAGATGGTTTGCGCTCCGGGCAATTCGCGAGGGATTTCGGCTTCGTAGGTGGAATCGCGCTGTCCGCCGTAATAAGTGAGCAGCGTGACTTCGTGGTTGCGGGCAAGGTGCCGGAGTGTCCGGCGTCAATCATTCTTTCCGGCTCGGGACTTCTAATTGTCGCCCATCACCCGGGATCTCCAACTCGTGATACATCAGAAAGACGATGGAATGTTTGGGCATCGAACAATCGCTTGGTCGAAATTCAAAAACCAGTAGTTTTGCCAGACTCTTTCAATGGAAACTTTCAACATGCAGAAGTACATGCCTGAAGGAACGTGATCAGAAGCGCGGAATTGCTCACCCAGGCGTGGCTGGAGGTGTGGGCCGGGTTAGGACGTCTTGCAGAGTGCGGGCAAAACTTTCAGCCACTTTCGGCCAGCTGTATTTCTCCTGTACCAGAGCTCTCGCCGACTAATTCATCCCTTTCGCAGGAGCCATTGTCGAGCGGCCAGGTAAGGCCGACCTGCGACTCTCTTGACGATTTTCTTGGAGTTCCAATACAGCCATTGCCTGGTACGCGCTTCGGAATGAACTGAAACCAACTCTCCAGAAATACTAGGCGGCATTCCTCTGAAAACGTTGTACCGGCCGACCACCATGCAGCCGAGAACCGCATGAACCGCTGTCGTGGGTTCAGAATTAAACAGTACTCGTACCCCTGCTGCAGCGGCTGTCTCACCGACCCGTTTCGAATAATAACCTCCGGGGACGGAAGCGGTATCAACCTGCTCGCCGAGGATATCGGAGAGTATTTTGATGCTCCTTGTCCATTCGTCGGCCAATTCCTCCTTGCTGCAGTGTGACATCCTCACGGGATGAGAAAAAGAATGGCTTCCGATCACATGTTCTTTTCTTCTCAAACAGCGAATCTGCTCCGTGTTCAAAAAGCCCTTCTTACCGATTTGACCGGCGGTGACAAAAAAATGCCCGCGCCATCCATGTTTCTCGAGGAGGTCCGCTGTGCGGATTGCAGCGCTTTCCCCGCCGTCGTCGAAGGTCAGAAGAAAAGGGAGCGTCTCATCCCCTGCGCTTGCGAGTTCATGTGCACTGCTCGAGGGGTTGTCCCGTACCTTTGCGATGGCCGCAAGATGGGCTTCGAATTCGGGACGACTCAATTTGTATTTCGCGGTCCCGGGACCAGTGAAACCGCTCGAATCCCAGTCGGCGCTCTCGATTACATCATGATAGAGCAGACAGGCGGCTCTCATTGAGGGCCCTTTTTCGCGCTGGATTTCCACTGCAGGTACTTGGTCAACCAAGGTTGCCCCCATGCGGAGGACGGCCGGCCTGAGGTATTCAGTGGGATGGCAGTCCCATTAAAGATCTCAAGGAACTTGCCGCGCAGAGCATCCAGGTTCTCCAGCAGGACTCGGTGCTGGATGACGATGTGCGATTCATGCACTTCGTCAAACGGATAGGTGTAGTAGCCGAATGGCGGTCCTGTGTCGACTCCCTTGTCGATTCTGAGGAGCGTCATGCCGACCTTATTCAGGTCGCGATTGGCGAGCGCCCAAAAACAGCCATGCGCGTTTCGATACTCGGGACAAATCCCGGGATGCATGACCAATGTTCCCTTGGCCGAAATCGAAAAAACGCCCTCTCTCAGTAACACCTTGCAGCGCGCCAGAACAAGGTCGGGGTTCAGCCTCCTGATAAATGTTTCTGTCTCCTGAGTATTCGGGCTTGACGTTTTCAAAATCGCTGTGTCCGGAGGAATGTCCCCATAGAGAAGGCACTTCTCTCGTAGCTCCTGGCGCTCCCAGCGCCGGTCTTTGCCAGCCAGAAAAATACGGTAATAAAATTGGAACGCTAGCGCGTCGAGAAAACGAAGGACCCCAATTCTCTTGACCTCGCGCCTTACGCGGCGCCAAATTCGGCTCGGGGGCTCCTGGATGATAACTATCCCCACCAGATTCGAGAACGAATTCAGCCACCGGGCCAATACCACCTGATCCAATCGAGCACCGTCGTGGCATATCAGGAGTGTTTTCATTGGGTCTATGATCGCGGTCAAATGCCGCCTGGATGATTTTAAGCGACGGAAATCAAATACACACGCAGAGCATTTAACCGCTCCTGCTCGCCAAACAAGTACGACAGATGCCGAGTTGGATGCGCTAGGCGCTATCACAGACAAGCATCCCACAGTCGCCAGCCACGGGAGCAAAATTCTCCCTGAAGACAGCCATGTGACAGGCAGAGATTGAACGGAAAACTCGGAGAACTTTGAAACCGACCGTGGGGAGTGTCATCTCGAAGCGAATTTTAGAACGGATCATGAGGAAATGACAGCGTCGTGCAGAGTGCGGGCGAAGCTCTCCGCCACTCTCGGCCAGCTGTATTTCTCTTGCACCAAAGCTCTCGCCGAAGTGCCCAATCTTCTCCGCTCGTTGGCATCACGTAGCAGGGAAACCACGGAATCGGCAAAATCGTTGGGCGTGTCTGCCAGAAGGATGTTCTCGCCGGACTGCACTGGCAGGCCCTCGGCTCCCACCGAGGTAGAAACGACCGCTTTACCCATCGCCATGGCTTCAAAAATCTTGAGCCGAGTGCCTCCGCCGATGCGCAGGGGCACAATGCAAATCGAGTCCCGTGCGACGAACGGCCGTATGTCTTCCACCCACCCCGTGAGTCGCATGCTCTTTTCCGTCTCGGCTAACGCCTGCAGCTTGCGGGACGGGCTTCGGCCTACTACTTCGAGAGATACTTCGGGACACTGCTGTTTGATCAAGGGAAGGATGGCGTCGACAAAGTAAAGAATCGCATCTTCGTTCGGAAGCCAATCCATCGAACCCGTGAATACCAGGGAATTCGGGGTTTCTTCCACGGGCACGGGTTGGAAATAATCCACGTCCACGCCGGTGGGAATCATAGTTAGCTTTCCGGGGTCAAGAAAAGCCGCGAACGCGTCACGATCCGTCTCAGAAACTGTGAGCACACGGTCGGCAAGACGAAGGTACCGTCGCTCAGCGGCTTCCATCTTTCGCCATTCCCACCACGAGATAGCTTTCCAGATTGGATTGGTGGCAACCTCATAGTGACGCCGCCATATCGTAGCCTCCACATTGTGGGTGAACAACACCTTGGGAGTAGGCCAATCCCACGGAATGACGCCCGCGGCAAAAATGAAGTCACAGAGGATGACGTCATAAGTTTCCTGCTTGAGCAGCGCGTGCAATCTGTGGCGCACATCGGGACGACAATACTTTGTGATGCTGTAGGGTTCTGAAGAAAGCCAACGAATGCCATAGTCGCGCATTTCCGCGAGGCTCTTAGGTGCGGGGAGCCTGAGCGGCACGCAGACGACACGGTCAAAGATGTCCTTCAAGTCCGGGTGCAAGTCGCTGTCGTGCGCGGCATAGAAGGAAAAGAAAGTGACTGAGTGCTGACGCGCAAGCTCCCGAAGGATATTATAGCTGCGGATTTTTCCACCTGTATCCGGTGGAACCAGTCCGCCAGCCTTTACCCAAAGTACCTTCATGTCACGGATGCCTTACCAGCAAAACCCTTCGTAGTCACCTGACGTCGCGGGTCCAGACGCCCGCTCTAGGTTCACCAAGTCGATGACAATATGGTCCGGCCTAATTCATCGCGATCCACTTCTCGCATCCCGATGACAACTCCTTCTGCATCCTAGATATTGATGTTCGCCGCTTGAGTCGGTCCTACCTCTTTTTTTGAGCCAAGGACTGCGGAACCTTTACATCCAGCATGCGGCCCAACCAGCCCGACCAGGTCGCAATCGGCCCGCTACGGACGAACGGAGGAGCGGCTGGTCGCCACGAGGAATGTACCGTTGTGTAGCACCTCGGTGGACCGCCAAAAGATCTGCAACCCCCGTCAGCCAGCCTTCAAACTCCAGAGCAGTTCGACCGTTCGTCTCGACCATCCGGGGCAGCAGGAGAGGATTTGTATGCGCGCTAGCCAAACCTACAACGCATGTGGTCGCGGAAATGATATTCTCCTCCGCCAGCCAGGGAAGGAACTCGCGGCTGTGCACACCGCTGCGGTAACGCTGTTCCAGTCGTGACGGCTCAAGGTGAAGGCCGGGACGCCACAGGTGCTCATCTTCGTGGGAAATGCTGTGATAGCAGAGGATTAACAGCCGGCGCCTTCGCCATGCCCTGTCGCGCACGAGCCCAATAACTCCGGTGCTCTTCAGCAATTGCAGAGTGGCTCGTTTGAGCGTTTTCTTCATTCCAAGAATTCAGTATAAATTCTTTCGCCAGTCCTTCACAGTGCTGTTCCGGGTGCGTACGTTAGATTCCAGCGGAGGCGATCGAGGAAAGGGCCGGGTTGGCCCTCATGTGCTCACACACTTGAGCAGAAATCCGTGCGGGGTTACAGGCCCCGCTGATGCGGAGCAGAAATTAACAGTGAGCCACGGGCGGGAAGTCCCGTTGCTCTAGAGTTTTAAGAAAACTCCGGGTTCAGTAAACGCCCGTGGTTTCGGACAGGATGGTGCTCACATCGGCGCCTGAGTCCTTGCCGTCCGTGCCCGCGTTCCGATAGAGGGACTGGTGCGCATAAGTTGGTAGTTCTCTCCGTTACCATTGTTGCAATTGACGAATTGCTTGCGAAGGGCGTGCCATGAAGCGAGCACTGGAGCGGCAAGGTTTTTCGGAAATACAATTCCGCTTCGATGGTCGTAGACACATCGTGGAAGCGAAGAAAAAACCGTATCCGTGGCAAACCAGAGGCCTTCCCTACGAAAAGACAGACTCAGGCCTCTATTCCACGCCAGCGGTAGCCGAATCCACCGCATCCACATCCGCTCCGAGATCCTTACCATCCGTCCCTTTGCGCTTGTAGGGGCTTGAGTGTCCGGAGAATGTTATAGGAACGGATCTTGCCCCCGGTATCCACCGGAAGCAACTTGCCCGCTTTGACCCAGAGAACTCGCAAATGTTTACCAGCAAATCCCTTCGTAGTTGGGGGCCGCGAGCCGGCGGGCCGATTTTAGATTCACCAGGTCGAGCACGATGTGATCGGGCCGCAGATGCGGCTGCAATTGATCTCGGGAGATTCCGCGCGTCCCGATAACCACCACCTGAGCATTCTTCAGCATTTGTCCGAGGGCATTCTCCAGGAGCGATCCAATGTGCGGGATCGCCTGCTCGATATGCTCCCGATTGGAACCAATGAGCCGACCCAAAGACACGTTGTCATCCCAAATTTTAATGGCGCATCCTTCCAATCACGCGACGAAAGACAAAGACATAATACTAACCTAGAGGCCGCTGAGCTCGGCTTCTGGATTAAGATGGTAATGCTCGCTCTGCGCTTGCAATGAGCAAATTGCTGCACAAAAAGTGCATATTGATTGCTGCCTCACCGCTACTGTCGGTTGTGGAAGTTCTAATGTTGGAATGACATGAAACTTAGAAACTGGCGAGAGATCAGGAACCGGCTGGCGAGGATGGATCGAGCGGAACTCCGGGACCGCCTTCGACAAGAGTTCGCCAAGCGCCAGGACGGATTGCTCTCGCGTCTGGGCTACGGTTTTACGCGAGGCTCACGCACTCCAGGCCGCATCCAAGCTGGCAATTTTTTCTTCGGCGCTGATGCAATCGATCCTATCCTGAAGCTGTTGCGGCAGCGCTTTCCTGCGCAAGTGGAAGAAATCGTCAGCCGGGCGGACAAAATTTGCCGGCACCGCTTCGACCTGCTCGGCTACGAAAGCCTCGATTATGGAAACCCGATTGACTGGCATTTGGACGCCGTTCACGGCAAGCGGGCGCCGGAGAAGAGTTTTCACAAAGTTCAATATCTGTCTTTTGCCGAAGTGGGCGACAGCAAAGTCACATGGGAACTGAATCGTCACCAGCATCTGGAGACGCTGGCGAAGGCCTTTCGACTGACCGGCGATCGCCGCTACGCGGACGAGATTCTGCGGCAGTGGCGCCATTGGCAGGCCGACAATCCTTATCCAGTGGGGATCAACTGGGCGAGCAGCCTGGAAGTGTCCTTCCGCTGCCTCTCGTGGCTATGGACATATCACTTGCTGCAGGGTTCGCCGGAGATACCTGATTTCCGCGAGGAGTGGCTGCACAGCTTGGCGCTGCATGGACGGCATATTGAACGGTATCTCTCCACCTACTTCTCTCCCAACACGCATTTGCTGGGGGAGGGCGTGGGATTGCTTTTCCTGGGAGTGCTGTGTCCGGAGTTGGCGGCATCAGAACGCTGGAAGGCGCTGGGCTGGGAGATTGTGCTCCGAGCAGCGGAACGGCAAGTTCAGGCGGACGGATTTCATTTCGAACAGTCGACGTATTATCACGTGTACGCGCTCGATTTTTTCCTGCACTCTACTATTCTCGCGACATTGAACAATATTCCCGTTCCCCCTAGCCTGGAAAACACACTGGAAAAGATGTTGACTGCTCTATATTTGCTTAGCCGGGCCGGGCCTCCCCCCCGGTTTGGGGACGACGATGGCGGGAGACTCTTCGACCCCCGGCGCAATCGCAGTGAGCATCTCCTGGATCCGTTGGCGACCGGAGCCATTCTTTTCGATCGCGGCGACTACAAGTTTGCCGCGTCCGATCTGCGGGAGGAAACTATCTGGCTGCTCGGGGTTGAAGGAGTGCAGCGATGGGACAATCTGGAATCGACTCGACCTACGATGGACTCGGCGGCCTTGTCGTCGGCGGGATTCTATCTGCTCGCGGCGCCCCAACCGGCAACGCAACTCGTGCTGCATGCCGGTCCCCAGGGAACCCAGAGTGGTGGACACAGCCATTCCGACGCTTTGAACGTATGCCTGCAGAGCCACGGTCGCTCCCTTTTGCTGGATCCCGGGACTTATGAGTACGTGGGCGAGGGAAATGATCGCGACCGCTTCCGTAGCACCGAAATGCACAATACAGTCAGGGTGGATGAGGCGAACCAGGCCGAGACTGCAACCCCTTTTTCCTGGAAGAGGCTGACCCAAGCGAAAGCTGAGCAATGGATACAGGGTAAAGGTTTCGACCTGGTGGTCGCCAGTCATGACGGGTATCAGCGGCTGCCTTCGCCGGTCATTCATCGCCGCTGGGTGCTGTCGTTGAAAAATGGTGTGTACTTGATACGCGACGTCGTCGAAGGACAAGGGGAGCATCAATTGGATATTTCCTGGCATTTGGGCCAGGACCTGCAGCTGTTAAAAGAGAACGTATTCCGAGCGAAAGGGGCTTCGCAGGGCATGGCGCTCCTCCCTGCGCATGGGCATCGGTGGGCGGAGCAGGTCGGCAAGGACTACTGCTCCCCGGTGTACGGTCAGAAATCTGCGATGACCGTGCTTAATTTCAGCACGACCGCGACCGTTCCGCAGGAATTCGCGGTGCTGCTAGTAACATTGGAAGAAGCCCATCGGGGTCCGGGATCTTTCACGCGAGCAGTGGCGCAGAAAACGGAGTCTCCGGTCAGCGCGTACCGTTATTCGTCAGAAGACGCGGAGTACTCGTTCTGGTTCGCTGAACCCGGAAAACCGTGGCGGCAGGGAGTAGTTTCGAGTGACGCTGGATTTGTCTGCTGGAGCCAAAAGCCGGGCAACCTCCTGATCCTTTGCAACGGCAGCTACGCCGTAATCGAAGGCGGGCTGGAGTTGCGCTTCGGGCGGCAAGTTTCATGGGGTGAGGTTATTCTGGAGCGAGGCAGACGAACGGTGTTCTCGTCCGATCCTGAGGCGGAGATGAAAGAAGCTGTTGCCTCGGATACCGATTCACGGCATCCTTAGGTTGGAGATCGGATTCAAACTTCTATGTGCGGAATTTGCGGCATTGTTTTCTCCGACCGGAATTGGCGCGTGCAGGCCGACGTGCTGGCGGGCATGAACCGGCACATCGTGCACCGCGGTCCCGACGATGACGGTTTTTTCGTCGAAGAAAATGTCGGCCTGGCCATGCGGCGGCTCAGCATTATTGACGTCAAGTCCGGGCACCAGCCGCTGGCCAACGAGAATCAGGATATTTGGATCGTCTTCAACGGAGAAATCTACAACCATGTCGAGTTGCGGGCCGCGCTGGAGGCCCGCGGGCACCGCTATCGCACCCACAGCGATACCGAAACCATCGTCCACCTCTATGAAGAGTACGGCCGCGATTGCGTAAAGCATCTGCGCGGCATGTTTGCCTTTGCGATCTGGGATCGTCGCAAGCGCGTGCTTTTCGCTGCGCGTGATCGTCTCGGCATCAAGCCGTTCTATTACCGGTGGGACGGGCGCACGTTTCTGTTCGGCTCGGAGATCAAGGCCATCCTCGCCTATCCCGGAATCGCGGCCGAGTTCAACTGCGGTACCCTCTCGGAATATCTCGCATTCGGCTACATTACGGGAGCCGAGACGATGTTCGCGGGTATCCGGAAGCTGATGCCGGGACATACCCTGGAGCTGACCGAGCAGGACGAGCCCCGGATTGAACGGTATTGGGATCTCACGACGGAAGTGGATCAGGAGCCCCGTCCCCGCGACTACTACGTTAAAACCTACCGCGAACTGCTGGAAGCCGCGGTTGCGTCGCATCTGATGAGCGATGTTCCTCTCGGCGTATTCCTGAGCGGGGGCCTGGATTCGAGCGCGGTCGCGGCACTCACGAAGAAGGCCTGTGGAGACCGCATTCAGACATTTTCCGTCGGCTACGGCGAAGAGGCATTTAGCGAACTTGGTTACGCACGCGAGGTGGCCGAGCATATCGGGTCGGAACACCACGAAGTAAGTTTGAGCCGGGAGCAGTTCTTCGCCAGCTTGCCTCGCCTGATTTGGCATGAGGATGAGCCAATCGTGTGGCCCTCCAGCGTTTCGCTCTATTTCGTTGCACGACTTGCGCGCGAGAAGGTCACGGTCGTGCTAACGGGTGAGGGAAGCGACGAGACCCTCGCTGGCTACACTCGCTACGCTTGGACTCTGCTCAACTCGCAGATGGACAGTGTGTACCGGTCTGTCACGCCCGATGCCATTCGGCGGCTAGTGCGCGCGGGTATCCATTCCGGGCCACTCGGAGCTTCCCTCCATCGCAAGCTGCAGCATACGTTTCTGGTGCGTGACGGGAACTCGTGGGCATCCTTCTACTTCGACAATTTCTTTTCTGCGTTTGCCGCCTCTGAGCAGTCCGGGTTGCTCACTCCGGAAACGCTGGCCGCCGCAGGCGACGCTTACGCAGGCTCCATGCAGGTGTGGCATCGGTCACACGGAGATCTGTTGCATCGCCTGCTCTATACCGATATCAACAGCTACCTCATCGAATTGTTAATGAAGCAGGACCAGATGAGCATGGCGGCATCCGTTGAGAGCCGTGTGCCGTTTCTCGATCATGGGCTGGTGGAGTTCACGGCGAAAATTCCGGCCCAGTATTCCATTGCTGGGATGGCGGGCAAGTTCATCCTGAAACAGGCGGTAGAAGATCTGCTGCCCAAATCGATCGTGTATCGCAAGAAGATGGGTTTTCCGACTCCCTGGGAGTATTGGCTCGCAGGGCCGCAATTGGATGATTTGGAGCACCTGCTGTTGGAAGCGAGAAGCACAGAGCGCCGGCTCTTCCGACCAGAAGCTGTCAAGCGACTCTTTGCGGAGCACCGTACCAAGCTTCGGGATCACGGCAACCGGATCTGGCGCCTCATCAATCTGGAAATCTGGCATCGGGTCATGATTGATGGGGAACCGGCGGAGAGCGCTGCCGCACACCTCAGTTCCTCAAGGCAGGTTGCTCTGAGTTGAAGGAGTAGTCAGGTTCTCTACTCGACGCCCGCGGTCGCCGAATTGATCGCATCGATATCCGCTCCCGGGTCCTTACCATCTGTTCCTTTGCCCTTGTACGGGCTTGAGGGCTGCAGGTGATAGTCTCCACCATTCCCGCCGCTGTAGTTGACGAATCGTACGTCTTTGGCTGTGGAAGGAAAGAAATTTCGGGGCGGCCACGCACTGGAGGGATACGCAGTGGTATCTCCCATCAGCACATTGCCGGCGAATGTGTAAGGCTTGAAGCAGGCATCGAAGGTCGTCAGCGGTTTATCGAAAAATGCGCAATTTTTTGGTCCGCCGCCGGTCGACCATACCGGGTACTTACCCATGCTGAGGATGTTATTGGTGAAGACAAAATTCTTCATCGGCCCATTGGTTGCGACCATCTTGCCGATACTGAGCATCGTAGACGACGGGAAAGCGGTCACGTGATCGATGGTCAGGTTCTGCAGGAGGGGGGCGCCTGCACCCACAGAGAGCTGTGCAAAAAGATTTGCACCATTGTATTTCTTACCGTCCATGTCGTCGATCAGGAGGTCGTGGATGGTGTAGCGCTGCCCATCGAGTTGAGCGCCACCATTGTCGGACAAGGCGTTGGCGATCTGTAGTCCAGCTCCGACATGGCGAACGAGGTTGTAGCGGATGGTTACATCCGTGGCTTGGCAAACCGGGCAGAGATTGCCGCCGTTGCCAGATGCCTGATTCTTGGGTGTCAGCAGGATGGCAAAGCCCGATTGCGAGAATCCGCCCCAAGAGTAGTCCATGATGTTGCCCTCAACCAAAACGCGCTGTGCGTTTTTCAGTTCGAGGAGATTTTTGACGATGAATGGATTCCCGTTGGTTGCACCCACGTACCCGGCTTGCCCTTTCATCCAAATCAAAGGCTTGAAAAAGTGATTTTGTCGGATCTCAATATCCGTGGGGGTGGTTGTTGCCGCGCCTCCGCCGAATAGGATGTTCTCCCCGGAAGCCTCCAGAAAGTTGTCCACGATTTTGTAAGGTCCCATCACATCGTTACCGCCGCCACCAGCAATTGCCTGCGCATCGCTGCACGATCCAGTGACCGAGATGCAGTGAAAGTCCGTAAAGGACGAATCCACGATGGCGATGTTGGTCCCCTCGAGCCCGATGCCCCGA
>Ga0182018_10001144_pt1 | contig 31390 bp, 32 predicted proteins | sample 812P2MmetaG_FD_120490 | JGI IMG/M metagenome (GOLD analysis project Ga0182018, IMG submission 120490) | Permafrost microbial communities from Stordalen Mire, Sweden - 812P2M metaG | ecosystem: Environmental > Terrestrial > Soil > Wetlands > Permafrost | place: Sweden: Stordalen | collected...
TAGCCAACAGGAAAGGTAACGCCGCGGCCGCCCACCCCATAGCATCTTGCTCCGGGGATCAATCGCCGTGGAGTGCTGACAGAGATCCCCGGGTCAGGCCCGGGGATGACGTTGGAAGGAGCGCTCAACTCGATTCGAGTATTGTTCGGCGTCGCCTAAGCCCAGAACGAGATCTCGACGCCTCGCGCCGCGGTTTTTTCGCACCACGATCAGATTCGCGATCGAACCAAGAACGGTGAAATTCCCCGCCAGGGTCGATGCCATCGCCACGGTGAGCCAGGCGATATCGTGCCGTGGCAAGGTCTCGATGAACGGCCGGAGCATCAACACGGCCGGGACATTGCTGACCAGGTTCGACAGCACCGCCTTGACCGCGCTCAGCACCGGCACCTGATCCAGATGCAGGTGTCCCACCGCGGCGAGCACATCCGGCGTGAGCGACGCGTTCCGCGCGCCGGTCACGATGATGAACAGGCCGGCGAACATCAGCAGCAGCGGCCAGTCGATCTCGGCATGGACGCGGGTGCTTTGCATGCGTCGCGTCAGCAGCAGACAGCCGCCGATGACGATCGCCTCCTTGGCCGGCGGCTGACCGGCGAAAAACAAACCGATCATCAGCGCCGCCGCCAGCTACGCCCGCGCCACCAGCACCTTGTGCACGCGACGGACCGGATGCCGGATCGTCAGATTGCCCGTGCCGCCGCGAATTCATCTCGATGCAGCAACGCGATCACGCCCGCCGTCAAGCTCGCCACGACGATCATCATGCCCAACAGCAAGGTGGAATCGCCGCCGCGAACAGCGCGACCGCGACAACGAGACCAACCAACGCGACACCCAGCACGCGAGGCCAACGGCGCTTGCGCGGCGGAGAATCCCGCGTCAGTCGCGTGGCGGTGGTTCGATCAGGTGTCGCCGGCATCCGGCCGCGTGGCGGCGCGCAGGCGCAACTGGATCGTCGTTCCCTCGTCGGATCCGTCGCTGAACACCAGCCGCGCGCCCATCGCCCCCGCGAGGCGCTGACTGAGCACGAGGCCCATGATCGACGGGTTCAACGGCATATTGTCGGCACCGCTCGTCGCCTGCATCGCGCCGGCCGGCCACTTGCCCGTGGTGACGATCACCGCGGAGACATGGTCCCATTCGGCGACGGTGCTGACCTCGATGCGCCCGCCTGGCGGGGTGTAGGTGATGGCATCCTCAATCTTGTTTTCCAGGATGCGCCGGACCGCCCAGGGATTGGCGTCGGCGATAGTGTCGTGGCCGGGGGGAATGGCGATGATCAGACTGATTTGCCGCGCGGCGGCATCCGGACGTCTCGCCTCCCCCGTTTGCCGCAGTAACTGGCCGAGATCGAACGGTTCGGCCGGAACGGACCGATCTTCGAGTTGGGTCAGATCAACCAGATTATCGACCGTCGTGACCAGCCGCCGCCCGGAGCTTCGCACCATGCCAAGCGCCGCCTTCTGATCGGGGCGGCTGTCGGCGGCGACCAGTTCCAGCACGCCGATCATCGCGTAAAGCGGCGCGCGGATTTCCTGGCTGAGATTGGTCAGCACCTCGGTCTTGATCCGCTCGGCGGCGGCCACCCGGTTGGTTTGTTCGGAGAGTTGTTCCTGCACGATGCGCGCGTGCCAGACGAACACCGCGGTCGAAAGCAATGCCAGGATCGACAGCACGCGGTTCTCCACCAGTGCCGTCACGTCTTCGGCGATGTCAGGAAGAAACGAGCCGATCACGACCATGACGCAGGCGATCCCGGTCAGCACCCACACCGCGCGCTTGTCGCGATGAAAGACCGCCGTCACGATCAACGGCGCGTAGAACACACCGAACGCCAGATCGTTGGCCGAGCGCAAATCGGCGACGAACGCCATGATGCAACCGGCATAGATCGCCGGCACCAGCCAGCGAGCCCAGTTGCCGTGCCGTTCGGCCATGGCGCGGAGAATGTCGCTCAGCGACGTGGCGTGAGACGTGGTCAGCCATTGTGTCCAGGCCCGGGAGATCACGTTTCTCACCCCTGCATCAATTGCCGTGCGCCGCCAGCCATTCGGTCAAAATCGCCGTGCCGTCAAGGAAATCTTCAATAGTCATCGCTTCGCGTGGATTGTGACTGCCATTGGCGTTTCTGACAAAGATCAATCCCATCGGCACGCCGCACGCGGCGAACGCGGCGGCGTCGTGCGACGCGGGACTGCCCAATTCGATGGTGTTGATGCCCATCGTCGCGGCGCCGCGGGTCAGAGCGGTCTTGATATTGGCGTCGACCGGTCCCACCGCGGCGCGCGCCTTGGTGCCGCGATGGAAACGAACGCCGCGGCTTTGCTCGATGCCGGCTATGATCGCATCAACACGTTGATCGAGTTCCGCCAGTACCGCCTCATCATAAGCGCGCACGTCGAGACTGAAATGAAACGCACCCGGCACGATTGTCAGGCCATGTTGTTTCGCATCGGTATGAAAACGGCCGATCGTGCAGGCCATCGGGATGCCGCGGTTTTCGTATTCCTCCCACAACTGATCCAGCGCCATGGCGAACGCCGCGCCGGCCATCGCCGCGTCACGGCGGAAGCGCCGCGGAAGGCCGACATGGTCGTTGCTGCCCTCGATCCGAGCGTCGGGGTAACGAAAATTGCCGGGAATGCCGGTGCCGATACCAACCGATCGGCCGGCTTCCACCAGCGATGGCGCCTGTTCGATATGCAGCTCCAGGAACGCAAGCAGCCGCGCGGGATCGAAATACCGCTGGCCGGAGCGGACGAGTTCGGGATCGCCGCCGCACTCGGCGATGTGTTCGGCCAGTGTGCGGCCAGTGTCGATGCGCCGCACGTCAAGACTGCCGTCGGGCAAGGTGCCAAGCGCCGAGCGGCTGCCGATGTACGACACCTGAAACCAGATGCTTTCCTCGGCCCTGATGCCCATCACCGTGATGTCGTGCGGCAACGTCACGCCAAGGCGGCGCAGCGCCTGAACCGCCACCAGGCCGGCGACGACTCCCGCCGCGCCGTCGAAGTTGCCGCCATGCGGGACGGAATCCAGATGCGAGCCGATAACGATTCGTTTCGAACCGGGATCACTCCCGCGCGCCGTCATATACAGATTGGCCGCGGCGTCACGCTCGATCGTCAGTCCCATTTTCTCCGCCGCCGCCGCGCACGTCGTATGCGCACGCTGTTCTCCCGCGCCGTACGGATCGCGCGACACGCCGGGCTCGTCGAGTCCGTCCCGCCGTAGTTGATCGAACAGCCCGGATGCGAAATCGCGAGATGCCAGCACGGCTGAACGAATTCGCGCGGCGCGGACCGCCGTGTCGTCGTTGTATCCTCGCGTCAATGCCATCGCGTCTGTTTCCGTTTATCGGCCACGCACATTTGCCCGACTGGGACCGTGGCGCAACCTGGCGTCAGCGATCGAAGTTCACGGCCACCGTGTTGCCGCCACTCAGGACGACACCGACATGCTCGCCGGCTCGAGGCTGATAGCGGCCGGACAGCAGCGCCGCGAATGCCGCCGCTCCACCCGGTTCCGCGACGATCCGCATTCCCGACCATAACATCTCCTGTGCCTGGCGGATCGCCGCGTCGGAGACCAGGACAACATGGTCCACATGCCGCGCGGCGATTGGAAAGACCTGATTCCCCACGCGGCGCGGCGCCAGCGAGTCGGCCGCGATGCCGGCGGTTTCGGCGTCGACGGGTTCGCCGGCCAGGAGCGCCTGGGTCAGTGTCGGCGACGCATCCGGCTCCACGCCGATCACTTTTATCCTCCGCTGATACCACGCGGCGATGCCACCAATCAGTCCGCCGCCGCCAACGGCGACCAGCAGCGTGTCCAGATCGGCGGCCTGGTATTCCAGCTCCAGGCCGATCGTTGCCTGGCCGATTAAGGTTTCCCGCTGATCGAACGCATGCACTCGCAGTGCGCCGGATCGCGCGGCCCATATCTCGCTGGCGGCGAGGGCATCGGCGTACCGATCGCCGCCCACCACCAGATCGGCGCCATATTCGCGGATGCGGGCGATCTTGGCCGGCGACGATATGGCGGGCACGAAGATTTTCGCCGGAATCCCAAGCTTCATCGCGGCATAAGCCACGGCCGCCCCGTGATTGCCGCCAGACGCGGCGACCACACCGACCGCCGGAATGGCGCGCGTCAGCAGATTGGCGAAGGCGCCTCGGGTTTTGAACGATCCGGCGTGTTGGAAAAGTTCCAGCTTGAGGCACAGACGTTGGGCCTCAAGCCCGAAATCGGCGCCATCAATCTCGATAACCGGCGTCCGGCGTATGCGCGGTCGTATCAGACGTTCGGTGGCCGCGATTTCGTCGCGGCTGATCATGTCGCCGGTCATACTGGCCTTGTCTCCTGATTGGCGCGGATCGTCCGCTCTGATTGACAATAATTCGGGAAATGGCTAATTGGCAATATGTCAATTTCACAGGCGATACGCGCGCTCGCCAGCGACCGCAGGCTGCAGATCCTGGAGTGGTTGAAGGATCCGGTCACGCATTTTCCGCCGCAGGTCGACGGCGATCTGGTGAAGGACGGTGTGTGCGGCGTGCTGATCGCCGAGAAGCTCGGAGTCAGTCAGCCGACGGTCAGCGAACATCTCAAGGTGCTTGCGCAGGCGGGTCTGGTGCGATCGAAGCGAATCCGGCAGTGGACGTTTTACAAGCGTGATGAAACCCGGATCCGCGAGGTGAAGCGGACGATCCTGAAGACGATCTAGCGCCGCGCGTCACATTGAACGCCAACCCAGCACCGTGTAGTTCCGCAAGATGACCGAAGACTCCACCCGCGATCTGTTACGTGACACCGCCACGCGTCTGTTCCAGGGCCTGTGCACACCCGCCGTCCTGCGCGCCGCCGAAGCCGGCCAATGGCCCGACCCTCTCTGGCGCGCCGTCGAGGACGCTGGCCTGCCGAAAGCTCTTGTCCCGGAAGCCGCGGGCGGCTCCGGCGTCAGCTTCGACGACGCCATGGTGATCGTCCACGCCGCCGGCCGGTTCGCTCTGCCGCTGCCGTTACCCGAGACCATGCTCGCCGGTTGTCTGCTCGCCCGCGCTGGTCTCCCGGTCCCCGACGGACCGATGACCATCGCGTTCGGAGAAAACGTCAGCCTCAACCAGAACGAACGTGGCTGCCACCCCCGCGGCGACGCCACCCGCGTTCCCTGGGCGCGCGACCACACGACGATCGTCGCCATGGACGATGCCGGCCGCGTCTCGATCGTGCCGCGCGACGATTGCGTCTTCGAGCCTGGTGCGAATGTCGCCCAGGAACCGCGAGACATTGTGAGATTGGGTGGCCGGACCGACGGCGCACACGACGCCAACCTCGACCGGTTGCAGCTTCGCGCCCTGGGCGCCGCGATCCGGGCGCAACAAATCGCCGGCGCGCTGGAACGGGTGACCGAGATGACCACTCAGTACGCGCTCGACCGCACGCAGTTCGGCCGTCCGATCGGCAAATTCCAGGCGGTGCAGCAAAACCTCGCCGTGCTGGCGGGTCAGGCCGCCGCCGCCAGCGCCGCCGCCGGCATGGCCGCCGAAGCAGTCGGCGATACCATCCGCGTGCTGCCAATCGCGGCGGCGAAAGCCCGCTGCGGGGAGGCCGCCGGAATCGGGGCCGCCATCGCGCACCAGGTGCACGGCGCGATCGGCTTCACGCACGAGCACGCACTGCATTTTCTGACGAAGCGGCTGTGGTCCTGGCGCGATGAGTTCGGCAACGAGACGGTGTGGAACCGCCTGCTCGGCCGTCACATGGCAAAAGCCGGACCGGCTCGGTACTGGGCGGAAATCACAGCTGCCTGAACCAGGGCGCCTGAACCAGGGACGCCCGGTTCAGCCCACCGTTTCCGGCAGATCGAACGCCACCGCGTAATCCCGCAGCCGCGGCACGTCGTGCAACACCACCCGGGACCCGCGCGTTTCGACCCCGATCTCCCGCAACGCGGCGAAGGCGCGCGAGAGGTTTTCCTGCCGGCACCCAAGGCGAGCCGCCAGCAGTCGCTTGTCGAACGGCAGCCGCAGGCTGACCGCGCGGCTGGTCTTGTCCGGCGCCAGCTCCAGTAAGTAATGGCCCAAACGCTGCGCGGTGGTCCGCAGCTTCAGGTCGCAGACCTGCAGTACCAGCGAGCGCAGTGCCAGCGCCTCGGCCCGCAACAGCGCGCTGGCCAGCGATGGCGCCTGAGGAAGCAGCGCCCGCAGGCCCGCCGCTTCGATCACGATCATCCGGGACATCGAGACAGTTTCCGATCCGGTCAGCGTCGGCAACTGACTGAGGACCGCCTGCAATCCGGCATGACCGGTCGGCTGAATGACCTCGACCACCGTGACCGTACCGTCGGGAGCCGTGCGGAACGTGGAAACCTGGCCGGACAGCAGCAGCCAGAACGGCACGTCGGGCTGTCCCTGGTCGAACAACCGCGTTCCGGCCTCCACCGCGCGCGATTCGGCGACAATGGCGAGCCGCTCAAGCACGTCATCGCCCATGCCCTCGAACATCGCCACTTCGCGCAGCTCGGCGATGGTTGGGCGCCGTGCCTCAGCATGACTCGTGCGGTCTGGTTGCCGTTCCATCTTGGTCCACCCTTCAGGCGTCATTCGCGTGTCCGAACGTGCGTTGAATGTAAAGTTCATATATGCCGCGTTTGACCTTGGTCAATGGCCTTCACGAAACGCCCGGTACGCGGAAGGGTTCCGGGATTACGCCGCGGAAAGCGCACGATGCGGGCGGCCAGCCCATGCTACCCAGGCGCGCCGCCGGCGGTTACCCTGCGCGGCACCACGACGCGGGAGAAATCTGGGCATGAAAGCAATGGTTTGCGAGGCGTTTGGCGGCCCGGAGGTGCTCGCGTGGCGCGACCTTCCCGACCCGCCGCCGCCAGGACCGGGCGAGATCCAGGTGAGGATCCGTGCCCGCGGCGTGCAATATGTCGATGTATTAATGTTGGCGGGCAAATATCAGTTCCGCCCCGAGCCGCCATTCATCCCGGGCGGCGAGGCGGCCGGTGAGGTCGTTTCGATCGGTCCGGACGTGACCGGGTTCAAACCAGGCGACCGCGTGATGTCGCGCCACACCCTTGGGGCCTGCGCCGAACTGGGCAATGCCAAAGCGGCGCTGTGCGACCTGGTGCCCGAGGGCATGAGCCTGGAAGCGGCAGGCGTCTTTCGCGGTGCTTACGCGACCGCTTACCACGCATTGTTGCAGCGCGGCCGGTTGAAAGCGGGCGAATGGGTGCTGGTGCATGGCGCCGCCGGCGGCATCGGCATCGCCGCCATACAGGTGGCGAAATTATTCGGTGCCAAGGTGATCGCCACCGCCAGCGGCGAGGCGAAGCACCGGGCTTGCCTGGAGGAAGGCGCCGATCATGCCATCGAGTACAAAGGCGGCTTCGTCGATAAAGTGAAAGAACTGACTGGCGGACGCGGCGTCGACATCGTCTACGATCCGATCGGCGCGGACGTGGCGGAGGAGTCGTTACGCTGTCTCGCGTGGTGCGGGCGGCTGCTGATCCTGGGGTTTCTCGGCGGCGGGCCGACCAATATCCGGTCGAACTATCTGTTGATCAAAGGCATCGATGCGATCGGGGTACGGATCGGCGGGTTGAATGAGGCGGACCCGGCGCTGGCGATCGCCAACATGAAGGAACTGAACCGGCTCGCCGGAGAAGGCAAGCTGAAGCCGCGCATTTCGCACCGCTTCCGCCTGGATCAGGCACGCGAGGCCTTGCAGGCGGTGATCGACCGCGCGGTGATTGGCAAGGCGGTGCTGGTCAGTTAGTTTCCGGCTGCCTTTCAGGGAGGGGATGTCATGGATCGCGCCACGTTCGAGGCCACGCTCGCCAGCGACGGTTACGAGATTGTTTCCATCACGATGAAGTCTGAGCAGGTGAATGCCGAGCATGTGCACCCGTTCGACGCGCGCGTCATGGTGGTGGACGGCGCGATGACGGTGGACCGCGAGGACACCGGCGCGCGCACCTTCCAGTCCGGCGAATCGTTTGAGTTGCACGCGGGGTGCCGGCACTCCGAAACCGCCGGAGAGTCCGGTGCCACCTATGTCGCCGGCCGCCGCCCGCCGGCCAATCGCCGGTGATGGGAGAGCAACGATGAACCAGAGCGAATTCGAGGCCGGCCTGAAGCGTGACGGTTACCAGGTGTTCTATGGTGGTATGAGCGCTAACCATGTGAACCCGGATCACATGCATGACTGGAACGCCAGGGTCATGGTGATCGGCGGCGAACTTACCCTCGAGCGGAATGGCGAGCGGGAGACGTTCACGGTCGGCGACAGTTGCTCGGTGGCGGCGGGCGAGTCGCATGCCGAGCATGCCGGTCCACAAGGTGTCGCGTATATCGCCGGACGGCGCGCTGTTTGAGGCGGGATGGAAGCGCCGGCCGCGGCGACATAAGCAAGGCAATATCACCGAGGTCGCGAAGAAAACGGAGGGACGCGGAGTAAGAAACGATACGGCACTTCGGAGGTGAAATTGCTCGGGTACCTCGCCACGGATTTTATAAATGGCTCCGCGTCCCTCCCTTTTCTCCGTGCTCTCTGAGATTTTGCCTTCCACCCAAGGTCCGGATCCCATCCAATCCCTTGACCCACGGCCGCCACAGGATCACGTCCAAACCCGACGAACCTCGAGGAGACGAAACCAATGCCCGAACCAGGACGCGCCTTGCCGGTGCCGACACCTGAAACGCAAGGATTTTGGGACGGCACCGCCGCCGGCGAGTTGCGGCTGCAGCGTTGCGATGCCTGCGGCAAAAACTACTTCCCGCCGCGGCCGTTCTGTCCGGTCTGCGCCTCGCGCAGCGTCAGCTGGTTCAAGGCTACCGGGAAAGCCGTGTTGTGGAGTTATGTCATCCACCACCGCCCGGTACCCGGCTTCAAGCCGCCGTACGCGATTGCCGTGGTGCAACTCGCCGAAGGCCCTCGCATGATGACCAACATCGTCGAGTGCGAACAAACGCCCGAGGCCTTGCAACTCGACATGGAACTGGAGGTGGTGTTCGAAAAACAGAACGACACCATAACATTGCCGCTGTTCCGTCCCGTTTCGGCGAAAGGTTAAGACGATGCGCAGAAACGCGGTAACCGTTGTCGGCGCGGCCGAAACAACGAAGCTGGGTGTCATTCCCGATCTCTCGCAGATCGGCCTGCATGCCGACGCGGCGCTGAACGCGATGGCGGAATGCGGGTTGCGGCCGAAGGACATCGATGGAATTGCCTGCGCCGCCACCGAGACTCCGGTGATGCTGGCGCAATATCTGGGGATCACTCCGACCTGGATCGACGGCACCGCGGTCGGCGGATGTTCGTTCATGATCCACGTGCGTCACGCGGCCGCCGCGATCGAGGCGGGCCTGGCGAAAACCATCCTGATCACGCATGGCGAAAGTGGCCGCTCGCGCATCGGCAATCCTGGCCGGCCGGTGCCCCCGCAGTCGCTGAACGGGCAGTTCGAGCAGCCGTACGGCCCGATGGGCCCGCCGAGCATGTTCACCATTCCGGTGCTGCGCTACATGAAAACCTACGGTGTGACGGAAGAGCAGATCGCCCAGGTGTGCGTGGTGCAGAGGGAGTGGGCGGCGAAGAACCCGCGGGCGACGTTCAAGACGCCGATCACCACCGAGGATGTGCTGAACAGCCGGATGATCGCCTGGCCGTTCCGCTTGCTGATGTGTTGCCTTGTGACCGACGGCGGCGGCGCGTTGATCCTGACCTCCGCCGAACGGGCGAAGGATTTCAAGACGAAGCCGGTCTATATCCTCGGCACCGGTGAGAGCGCGGAAACGCCGATGGTCAGCCAGATGGAAGATTTCACGTCGTCCCGGGCGTTCCGCGTCGCTGGTCCGATGGCGTTCCAACAGGCCGGCATCAACGTGAACAACGTCGATCATTTGATGATCTACGACGCCTTCGCGCATTTGCCGATTTACGGGCTGGAGGATCTTGGCTTCCTGCCTCGAGGCGAGGCCGCCGCGTTCATCGCCGCGCGCAACACGGCGCCTGGCGGGAAATTGCCGCTGAACACCAACGGCGGCGGGCTGTCTTACATGCACTCCGGCATGTACGGGATGTACGCGTTGCAGGAGAGCGTGCGCCAGATGCGCGGCACCGCGGCCGCGCAGGTGCCAGGCGCGAAGATTTCCGTCTGTCACGGCGTCGGCGGCATGTTCGCCGCGTCCGGAACGATCATTTTCAGTAATCAGGAGCCGTAGTCCCGTTTCGCTAAGACGTGCATCCCTCGCGTCATGGCCCGGCTTGTCCGGGCCACCTGTTCCAACATGGTGCCGCGATGGGTGGCCCGGACAAGCCGGGCCATGACGAGAACGCACAGATAACACGGTTCCAGTCAGGCTGAAGCTGCGCTAATCCGGCAAATGTCTCGCGATGTACGGTGGCAGATGGAACGCCCCCACGTGGATCTCCGGCGTCCAGTACTCCGTCGTCCCCAGAATCCCCTCCGCCTGTGCGCGCGCCCGGATGGTTTCAACCGGTAACGCTGTCAAAGACGCATCTTTTCCCGCCCACCCGAGCGTCATGAAACCGCCAACGTAAGTCGGAACCGCGGCCACATAAGCCGTGACATGTGGAAAGAACTTCCGCCGCCGGAGACTGGTGTCGCGCAGTTCATCCGCCTGCATCGCCGGCACACCGCACTGATTCACGACAAGACCTCGCGCGGTCAGGATGCGCGCGCAGTTCTGGTAGAACTCATCGGTGAACAAAACCTCACCCACACCGATGGGGTCAGTGGAATCGACGATGATCGCGTCGAATGACGCATCGGCGGCGCGCTTCACATAATCGATGCCATCGCCGACGATCACCTCGGCGCGCTTATCGTTCCACGCGTCGCCCGCGATCTTCGGAAGAAACTCTTTCGCCAACCGGATGACCTCGCCGTCGATCTCCACCATGACCGCGCGTTCTACCGTCCCGTGCCGCAACACCCGCCGCAGCACGCCACCATCGCCGGCGCCAATGATCAGCACGTTCGCCGCCGCGCCGTGCGCCAGCAGAGGCACATGCGCGAGCATTTCCTGATACACGAACTCGTCTGCCTCGGTGATCTGGATCACCCCGTCCAGCACCATCACGCGACCGTGCGAAGAACTCTCAAATATCACGATATCCTGAAACGCGCTCTTCACCCGCGCCAGTTCGCGCTTCACCAGGAAGCGCTGGCCCCAGTCGGGGTAAAGCGTTTCGTTGATCCAGGTTTCGGTGGTCATCAACCTCTCCACAAAGCGAAACGGCCCGGACGAGGGCCCAGGCCGTTGGCGTCCGTTCAACAGGGCCGGTTACGTGAGCAGGCCGCGCCGTTGCTCGTTCAGATTGACCGTTTCCGGCGCGAACGCCGCTTTCAGCGCGGGCAGGCTCTCGTAAGGGTCGCAGGCGCCGCACATGAAGATATCGATCGAGGCGAAGGCCCGCTCCGGCCAGGTGTGAATCGAGATGTGGCTTTCCGCCAGCACCAGCACGCCGCTCACGCCGCCATTGGGCGAGAAGTGGTGGAAATGCCCGTGCAGAATCGTGGCACCCGCCGCCTCCGCCGCTTCACGCAGGGCGCGGTCTATATGATCCGGATCGCACAGGTTGCTGGCGCCCCACAGATCCACCAGCAAATGCATGCCGGCGAATTTCTGCCCATCTTTCTCAACGAAATAATCCTTATCGGCCCCGAGACCATCGGTTGCTGACTGGTTGCTGCTCGGAGTCTCCGAGACCATCCCCAGTGGGCTGAGTGCGTTCATCGCGTACCCCTTCCTACCAGTAGACGGCCTGTTGGATGGCACAGTGCCACCCCCTAGGGCCAAGAGGGCCGGAACATGGTCAGAAGGGGGGGTGGGTGCAAGCCCTTTTTTGGCACAGCGGGCACAAAAAGCGCCTCACGGCGTCTTCGCGGCGGGTTTTTTCTGACTCATGTCCCTTGGGCCCATGTCCGCCGTGACGGCGCGTGCCAGGCCAATCTCCGCGCGGGCGCGTCCCAGATCGGCCGTACCGCGCACCGGCGCGGTGGTCAGCAACCGGAACAAATCAGCCTGGGGGCCGCCGCCAAGCCGCGTCCTCAGCTTCTCTCGCAACGATCCAAGCGTCGCTTCATCTCCGGCGAAGGTCGCGGCGCTCACCAGCCGGAGCATGACCCGAAGCTGCGCGTCTGTCAGCGTGCCGCTGTCTGGCACCACCGAAGCCGCCAATGCCGCCAGCGCATCGCGCGCGGCGGGCCAGTCCTTCGCCTGTTCCAGGATCGTGGCCCGCGTGTCCAGCGCCTCCGGGCTTTGATCCCCGGCGAGTGCCTCGACCGCACTTGCGATGTGGCCGCGTTTCGCCTCGACACGGGCGGTGATCAGCGCTCGCCGGTCGCGCACCGCGTCGCCCATGTCGGCGGAGTTCGACTCGCTCAGCGCCAGGAGTGCCCCGTCGCCGTCGCCCTCACGCAGGCGCAAGGTCGCGAGCGTCGCGCCGAACCCGGCTCGCGCCGGACCATAAGGCGCGGCGCGCATCAACCTGGTCAGCAGCGGATCGGCCCGTTTCGGCAGATCGAGCGCCATCAGTTTCTCCGCCAGCAAGGCCCGCATCGGTTCGCCGTCCGGCCCGGTGGCCATCAGCTCGGCGTTTTCTTCCAGCAGCGCGATCAGATCGGTCGGCGGCATTTTATCCAGCGACGGATCTTTTGGCACGGCGGCGAAAGCCTCCTTCAACCGCCTATCGATCTCGGCCACGTGCGCCGGGAAATCCGCCTTGGCGGCGCGCAACTGGGTGAACACCGACCGCCACTCACCCGTTTTGCGACGCAGCTCGGCGATCCGTAATCGCAAAGCCAGATCGCGTTCGTCGCCTCGCCACGCATAGAGCAGCCGTTCCAAGGCATCCGCCGCTCCCTTGTCGTCCAGCTTGCCCATGGTCAACCGCAACTCGATCGCGTGAATGGCGGCACGCGCGTGGTCAAACGGGGAACGCGTGTTGGCGATCGCGTCGAACGCCGCCAGTGCACCCTCATCGTCATTGCGTGCCTGCAACAACAGCGCGCGGGCGTAGGCGAGGCGAGGGTCATTATCGCGTTCAGCCAGCAACGGCGCCGCCGCGTCGGCCTCACCGCCAAGCACCATCGTCTCCATCGCCAGCGGCAAAACCCGCCGCCGCAGTTCAGCCGGATAGGTGAACAGCAGCGGTGCCGTCGTGGCGAGCACGGAAGCCGCTTTCGGGGAACCCTCGTCAGCCATGGCGGTCTGGATCGCCCGCCACAACGCGATCTCATCGGTACCGGCCAGGCGCGGGTCAGCCAGATCGCTGGCCTCCCTGGGACGGCCCGCCAGCAAAGCCGCGATCGCGACCAAACCCGTCGTGGCGGGAGAGGCCGCCTCTCGCGGATCGTCCTTCATCGCGACTCGCAGCACGGTTTGCGCCTCCACGCCGAGGCCGAGAGCCAGAAGCGTTTCCGCCAGCGCGAACCGGAGCGGCCCGCGCGCGAGCGGCGGAGCGACAGCGGCGTCGATCGCCTGCTGTTTTGCCCGCCAGGCCAGGTTTTCGGTGGTCTGCCGGGGGAATTCAAACAGCCTGGTCAGGCCGGCGGCTTCCAGGACCGTCGCTTCCATTCGCTGTGGTTGGGAAATGGCAAGGCCGGTCTGGCCGCCGGACAGGACGAAACCGGCCTGTGTGATCCGCAGGCTGATCGCGGCGGACAGCGGTGAGACCACGACGCCCTGACCGGTGACCGGGAGTATGAACTCCGGTGTGCGCCGCTCTACCGCCACACCCTGACCGGAGGTGCGTTGTGTTCCGACGATCAATGTGCCGCCAGTTCGCGGGTCGGTGATGGCCACCACCTGGCCCGGTGCGTCGGCGGCGAAGGTGATCCCGTCGGCGGTCACGACGGGTGTCAACGCGGTTGGTCTGGGCGACGCGGCAACGACCGAGATCCGCCACCCCGACGCCGCCGGTGACAGGATGACTGACTGGCCCGGCGGCCTGGTCAGACGAATCATGGTGGCCGCGGGAAATATCGACGTCACCGCCTGGCCGAACACCGGGTCGTCATGCAACGCGCTGAGGTCGATCGGGCGGCGTTCGTCGAAGACCACGATCGTCTCCGCACCGCGCGAGAATAACGCCGCTCCAACCTGGACTGGGAACGGGACCTGGATGGCGGTGCCGGACAGATCACCGGGCGGATGCGCCTTGAACGCGGCAATCGCGACCGGACCCGATGGCGCGGGATCTCGCGTCACCGGCCAAAGCGGACCCGGGTCCGCCTGGACTGGCGCCGGTCCGTCGGATTTCGTGGAGTTTTGTTCGTTGGGCTGATCCGGATCCTCGCCAGACCGGCCGGGGGGAGTTCGCGGGAGCTGGCTCGCATCTGTGATGTGAGCATCCTGCGTGTCTTTCGCCTGGGCGCGCGGGGGCGGCGCGGCGGGACCGGTGGCGGGTGGCGTACCGGGAACAGGCAGCACCGACGGATGGCCGGGCGTGGCTGGTACGGCGATTTCGGCGGCCGGCCGGGACGGCGCCGGCGGGTTAACGGCCGGTAGCCCCGTACCTCGACCGGTCTCCTGAATCCGGTTGGCCGCGATTGGCACCGCGGCCCGGGTGCCCGGCCTGGCCGGTGCCGGCATGCCCGCGGCCGATGGTTCGGTGCTTCGACGTGGTGCGACATCCGAATTCTGGGCCTCGGCGACGGTAGGGCCTGGTACCGCGGTCGTCGCCGCTGATACCGCTGGTTTCGGCGGCTCCTGGGGTTGGGCCGGCGGCGGCGGCTTTTTGGACGCCACGGAGTCGTCGATATCGATGACGACCTTGGTCCCTATCCGTCGGTCGTGAACAGTGGAATCCGGCGGCAGGGTCAGTTCCATGCCCCCAGGCACCAGCCGGTAGCCCAGTACGTTCTGAGGCATGCGCGGCGGGGTCGCGACCGCCGGGTCTTCGGCGAAACGGACCAGCAAAGTTTGGCCATCGCGAGTGACCGAATACGCGAGGTTGGGCGCGTCCAGTACCACGCGGCCGAAGCCCGGATGATCGGCCGCGGTGACCCGGACCACGGTTTTGGATTTCGCCGGGCCAGGAGCGGCGGCCGGCACCTGTGTCGCGCCTGGCGCCGCCACCGCGGGTGCGGCAGCGGTCGCTGGCGCCGGTGTCGTGGCTGGCGCGGCCGCCGTTGGGGCCGGGAACAACGTCAGAGCAGGCCAGGACGCGGCCAGCGCGAGGCAGGCCAGCAGCCGGGCTAAAGGGCGCCGGGCTCGCCACACCGGCGTCACTCGTCGCCGCGCCGGCGGCGGGCTGAATTGAGTCGCGAGTACCGCGAACTACCCAAAACTCGCCAGCAATTTGTCGATGTCGGACTGATCCATGGCGTTGGATGGCAATTGCGGACCATTCAACAGTTCGACCGACGAAGCAACGACGGTGGCGCCCGCATCGGTCGATGGACGTTGCGTGCCGAATCTGTCGATGATTTGCGCGACCTTGGCCTCGATGGTCTTCAGGGTCGTGACGACCTTGGTGATTCGCTGGCCGGTGATATCCTGGAAACTGCACGCCTCATAGATCTTCGTCACCGCGTCCTGCAACCTGGCGGCGGTCTCGCCGGAGACCGCGGTGGCGACCTCGTCGAGTATTTCACAGCTTTCCAGGATCGCATTGGTGGCGACAGCGGTATGTTCGACGATCGCGTCCAGTTCATCGGTCGCGAACGGGATGTCGCGATCTCTGATATCATCGACCTGCAGCGCGGCGATTTCCTCTTTGGCGGCGGCGATCGTGCGGCCCAGTGATTCGATCTCGCCGAGCAGGGATGTTTCGGTAGCGGTCAGATCGCCGCTCATCGTTGTCAGTATGGTTGTCACCACCTCCATCACCATGTTCCTGTCGATCAATGATGTTTGTTCCCGCGCCTGGATCAGTTGATCCTTTATTGGATCGGGCGCCCGCCTTTCGGTTTTCTTTGGCGCGTCACGCATGGCCCAGTACCATTTCGATCTTCCCTTTTAACGTTTCGGCGTTGAAGGGCTTGACGATATAGTTCGAAACACCGGCCTGTTTCGCGGCGACGACGTTTTCCGTCTTGCTTTCGGCGGTGATCATGATGAACGGCACGTTCTTCAGCTTCGCGTCGGCCCGCACTTCCTGCAACAATTGCAGTCCGGTCATCGGCGCCATGTTCCAGTCGCTGATGACCAGACCAAAATTGCCGGTGCGCAGTTTCGCCAGCGCGTCGGCGCCATCGCTGGCCTCTTCGACATTGTTGAACTCGATCTGCTTCAACAGATTGCGGATGATGCGCAACATCGTCTTGTAGTCGTCCACGATCAGGACATTCATGGACTTGTCGATTGGCATGGGAGAGACCCCTTTCGGTCGCTGTGATCAGGTGCCCGACCCAGGAGCCTTCGCGGGCGCTGGTTGAAGGGCGGGTTTGTCGCCGGGGGCCGCGGCACTCGCGTCCCTGGAGCGAAACTGAGCGAGTTGCATCGTGACTTCCCGCGCTTTGTCAGGCGTCATCGCCGCCAGGATCGCCGCCGCCTTCGCCTCTTTCATGCGGTCGACAACCGCGAGCAGCACCTGCATGCCGAGGTCGTTGAAAATCACCGCGGCGTCGCGCGGCTTCATGTCTTCATAGACTTTGACAAGGCCTTTCCAGGCCGCGTCTTCCTGTTGCTTGTGGTTGTCGTCCAGGCCTTCCAGCTTCTTTTGCAGGCCTTGCAGTTCTTCAACCCGGGCTGAGAGTCTCACTTCCGCCGCGGCGACCATCGATTCGCGCGCGGCCAAGGTCGCCTCACGCGCCTCAAGCTCCTTGCGCCGGTCGCGCAACTCAAGCAACACGGCGCGCTCGCTGTCGCTGACTGGTGGCGGCCCATCGATCGCGGGCGGATTGTCCTGGGTGCTGGCTGGATTGGCGCTGGCTGGTTTGCCGTCGGCGGAGGTCTGAGGTTTTGTCGCTTGCGGCGGGCTCGGTTTGCCGGTTTGCGCCGGTGTGTCGGGTCCACTGGCCCAGGCGGTGGCGATCAACGCGGTGGGCTGGAAGCTGGCGATGGCGGCACGCAACAGAACAGTGGATTTCACCACCAGGACGATCGCCAGCACGCCGATGGTCAGGGGCAACAGCCGCTGCGCGGGGATGTGTAATGTCATTTTACCATCCTTAGTGCTTTCAGCAGGTCACGCTCGGCCTGGCTGCGGAGCCTCGGCTCATCCTCTCGCGTCGCCTGTGGTGCCAGCCGGTTGTAGGAAGCGGGCAAAGTTGGCAGACTGGTCGTGGCCGTGGGACGTCCGGCGCGCACCAGTTCATCGAGCCGGTCCGCGAGGCCCTCACCTCGCTGCACCAGGAACGTCAGGTCATCCTTCAGCGACGACGCGGTATCGATCTGACGCTGGATTTGCCGTCCCGCGCCATCGGTCGCGGCGCGCAATCGCTCAATTCCGGACTCGGCGGCCCGGGTGCTGGCGTTGAAGGTTCCCACCAGCGCTTCCAGCGCCGAGCGATCCCGTTTCAGCGCGCCAAGCGCGCGCTCCAGCCGGATGGCATGGACCAACGTCGCCATCAGCAAGACCACGAGCAGGCTGTCGAGCATCCACTCCATGCGGATCATTTGATGCACAGGTTTGTTAATAAGTGGTGAACATCGTCATGAGTGTTCGCCTTCGCGCGGCCGAGATATTTCGCGCTCGATGCGCACGGCGATATGGTTTTTCCGGCGGCCGATCTTGCCTTCGAACATCGGAACGGAGCCACACCGGATGCGCACGGCCACATCGGGGCCAGTGTTCAGCACGATCTTGGAGCCGGGCCGCAGATCGATGATATCGCCGAGACGCATCGACTGCTCGTCCAGGACAGCATCCAGCTCGACTTCGGTATTCCACAGCTCCTCGGCGAGATGGGTCTCCCAGATCGAATCGCGGCCAAACTTTTCGCCCATGAACTGCTGCAGCAGCAACTCGCGCACCGGTTCGAGAGTCGCATACGGAAGCAGGAGTTCCAGTTTGCCGCCGCGATCTTCCATGTCGATGCGCAAGCGGGCGAGTACAGCCGCGTTCGACAGCCGGCTGATCGTGGCGAAGCGCGGATTGACCTCCAGCCGCTCGAACCGGAACGTCACCGGGCAGAGCGGGTCGAAGCTGGCGGAAAGATCGGCCAGCACGACGACGATCAGCCGCTCCACCAGCGTGCGTTCGATCGTCGTGTAGGGCCGGCCTTCGATGCGCATCGCGGCGGTGCCCCGGCGGCCGCCGAGAAGCACGTCGACGATCGAGTAGATCATCGCGGAATCGACCACCATCAGGCCGTAATTGTCCCACTCATCCGCCTTGAACACGGCCAGCATGGCGGGCAACTGCACCGCGTTCAGGTAATCGCCGAAGCGCAGGCTGACCATGTTGTCGATGCCCACCTCGACGTTGTCCGACGTGAAGTTCCGCAGACTGGTGGACATGATGCGCACGAGGCGGTCGAAGACGATCTCCAGCATCGGCAGACGCTCGTATGAAACGAGGCCGGAGCTGATGATTTTCTGCATACCCGTGCGGGCTTCGTCGCCCGCCGGTCCCGAGTCAAAGCCCAACAGGCTGTCGATTTCCGCCTGGTTGAGTACGCGCGCGGACTGACCAGGTTCGCCGCCCTCCTCGGTTTCCGCGCCCCACGCGGCGGCCAGGTCTTCGTCGGATTTTGTGTCGTCGGCTTCCGCGTCCATGGTTTCGCCCATTGGGGTACCGCTCATTGGATCAGCAATTGCGTGAACAGCACGTCGTTGACCCGGGTCGGCGCGAGGGCGACGTTGGCGCGGCCCAGGAGTTCCTCGCGCAGGCGGTAGGTGCCGGTCGAGCCACGCAATTCTTCCGGCCGCATCTCTCTTAAATAGGTCTGGAACAGATCCTGCAGCCGGGGCATGGCCTGTTTGACCTTGTCGACATCCTCCGCTTTCGAAACCTCCAGGCGAGCCTGCAATTTCACGTAGTACGGTTTGCTGATGTTGGGACTGGACAGGTTGGCGATCATGTCCGGCAGATCGACGAAGATCGGCACGGCGGGCTGCTGTGCTTCCTTCGCCGGGGTTTCTTTGTGCCGGAGGCCCAGAAGGCCTGGCAGGATGCCGCTGAACCATAGTCCGCCGCCGCCGCCGGCGAGCAGCAGCAACGGCGCCGCGAGCAGGATCAGTTTTTTCTTGCTGAGTTTTTTCTTTTCGGGCGCGGGTTGTTCGGCGTCGCCTTCAACCGGCGGTTCCTCGGGTTTGTCCGCTTTGCCGCCGCTGGTTTTGCCGCTCATGACACGGACCATGCGGCGAAATGTTTAAGGAACCGCTAAGCCCCGGCAGAAAGCGTCCGGCGGGCAATTCCTGCCGGGGTTGAGGATCGCGCTCCCCTGGACCCGTCAACGTCATCCCCCGGACAAGCCGATTCTGGACAAAAGCGGGAGTCAGCGGCCACGACAAAGTCAGCAAGTTAATATCGCTGAGGTCGCGGAGAAGACTGAGGACGTGGAGCGGGTCATGACACGCGTGGCGCGGCTTTCGAGGGGATACAACTGAGAACCGCCATATTTCTTGCTGCTCCGCATCCTCCCCTTTTCTCCGCGATCTCAGCGATTTTGACTTGTTCGCGGCGGTCCGGGACCCATCGCCGGCCAACGGTGTTCGAAACCTCGCGGCGGCGATTGCCTTTCCAGCGACGAACGAGATGGCCACATGTCGTAGGGCTCAACCTGGGGATGACGGGAAAAATGAGGCTGCGAATGACGGCGTGTTCTCTGGATGGCGCGCGGCCCGGGCCTGGCACACCGCTTGCTGATCATCCGGCATGTCAACAGCGGATCCAGGACCATGAATATCGCCACGCTCGTCGCCGGGTCTCGTCTGGTGGCTCAGGAGCGATCGATCGAGGTGACCGCGGTCAATCTCGCCAACGCCAATACGCCAGGATTTCAGGCCATGCGGATGCAGTTCTCCGACTGGCTCAGTCCGCAACAAAAAGGCGCGGCTCTGCCAGGTGAGCGGCAGATCGCCTACACGCAGGATCGCGCGACCTGGCGGGATCAGCAGCCGGGCACATTGACGCAAACCGGCAACCCATTCGATCTCGCGTTGCGTGGCGGTGGTTATTTCACCGTCGCCACCGATCATGGTCCGCGGCTGACGCGCGATGGACGGTTCGGACCGTTGCCGAATGGCACTCTCGGTGACGGCAACGGCAACACGCTGTTGGATTCCAACGGAAAACCGCTGCAGATCGGACCCACCGACACGATCATCACGATTACCGGTGACGGCGCGATCGCCAGCGAGAATGGTCCTCTTGGCAAGATCGGTGTCGTTACGCCAGCCGATCCAGGCAAGATGCAAGCCGAAGGGGCCACGTTATGGCGAGCTGACACGCCCACCAGCCAGACCGCGCAATCCGGTGTCGTGCAGGGTGTGGTGGAAGGGTCCAATGTGAATCCGGTACTCGAGCTCACCCGCATGATGAACGACGAGCGGGATTATCAGTTCACCACGGAACTGGTCCAGGCCGAGGACGACCGCATCCAGTCGACCATCGACAAGACTCTGAGCACCAACACCTGAAGCCCCTGAAACCGGAAAGACCGACCCATGCGATCGCTTGATATCGCCGGCACGGGCATGCAGGCCCAGAATACCAATGTCGAAGTCATATCCAACAACATTGCCAACCTTACCACCACCGGATACAAGCGCCAGCGGGCCGAGTTTCAGGATCTGATGTATCAGAGCATGCGCCGCGTTGGTTCCAATAGTTCTGACACCGGAAGCATCGTCCCCTCCGGCGCGCAGATCGGACTGGGCGTGAAGACGGCGGCGATTTACACGATCAATGAGCAGGGAACGCTGAGCCAGACCTCGAACTCGTTGGACCTGGCGATTCAGGGCAACGGCTATTTCCAGATCACTTTACCGGATGGAACAACAGGCTTTACGCGGGATGGCACGTTCGGTCTGTCGGCGGATGGCACCATCGTCACCGCCGATGGCTATACCGTGCAGCCCGGGTTGCAAATTCCCACGGCGGCGACCGGCATCACGGTGAACACCAGCGGTCAGGTTCAGGTGTCAATCCAGGGTCAGACCGCGCCCACCACGATCGGTCAGTTGCAGATCGCGGTATTTCCGAACGAGGTCGGGCTCGCGGCGCAGGGTGGCAACATGCTGCTGCAGACCGCCGCTTCCGGCGCGCCGGTCGCCGGCAATCCGGGCGTTACCGGTTATGGTACGGTGATGCAAGGATTTATCGAGAGTTCCAACGTCAACATCGTCACCGAGATCACCAATCTGATCACCGCGCAACGCTCGTACGAAATGAACAGCAAAGTGATCACCGCCGCCGATGAGATGATGTCGACTCTGACCAACCTACGGTGATGCCATGAAATCGCTTTATCTTCTTCTGGGCTTCTGCGTGATCGCGCCGGCGTACGCCGCGTCATTGCGTCCGGTGACCACATTGCAGGGGCCACGCGTTTACCTGCGGGATTTGTTCGACGACGCCGGCGTCAACGCCGAACGCCTGCTGGGGCCAGGACCGGGACCAGGCGGCCGAATCGTCGTGGAAGCGCGCCAGTTGAAAGCGATCGCCATCCAATACGGCGTCGACTGGCGGCCGGTCTCCAGCGCCGATCGCGCTGTGTTGGAGTGGCCGGGCCGCCCGCTGAAACGCGAGGACGCGGTGGCGGCGGTGCGCGCCGCCGTGGTGGCTCGCGGCGCGGCGGCGGATTGCGACGTTGACATCGCTGGCTTCAATCCTCCGCTCATTCCTTTGTCCGGCACATCTTCGCCGATCATTACGCAACTGGATTATGACCCGGACCAGGGCCGCTTCTCCGCTACTCTGTCGGTTAACGGAGATGGCATGGACACCATCGCCATGCGGATCTCCGGCTCGGTCGCGGATGTCGTCGAGCTTCCCGTCCCGATCATGCGTCTCTCCGCCGGCGCCATTCCTGGGCCTGGCGACGTGCGGATGGCGCGAGTTCATGCGGCCCTGGTGCACGCCGAGGTGGCGCGCGATCCGGCCATGATCGTCGGCATGCAGGTTCGCCGTCAGCTCGCGGCCGGCGCGCCGATCGCGCTCGCCGATCTGATGCTCCCCACGCAGATCCACCGCGGTGATCCGATACGGCTGCAACTACAGGTCGGCGCGCTTTGGTTGACCGGGCAGGGCGTGGCCTTGGAGTCCGGTGCATCGGGCGAACAAATCCGTGTGCGTAACGTCTCATCGCAGGCGGTGCTGGAAGCCGAGGTCGCGGGACCCGGCGTGGTACGGGTGGTGCCCGGCACCGCGCCAATCACGGCACAGGCGCGGCTCGGTTACCCGGCACGGCAGGGAGGCTGACCATGATGGTGCGTTTGGCCGTGGTGGCGATTGGCGGCCTCGCTTTGGCAGGCTGCGGCACGTTGCAGCGGCTGTCGGAAATAGGTCGACCGCCCGAGATGAGCAAGTCGTCCGATCCTACCAAAGATCCGAATTACCGGCCGATGACCATGCCGATGCCGAGAGCTCAGGACGCGCCGAATGAAGCGAATGCGCTGTGGCGGTCGGGCTCGCGCGCATTCTTCAAGGATCAGCGCGCGGCGGCGGTCGGCGACATCGTGACCGTTGTAGTGTCGATGACCGACTCGGCGCAGTTAAACAACGTGACGACCTTGACCCGGGCCAGCACCGAAGATGCCGGCGCCGCGAATCTCGCCGGTCTGACCAGCCGGCTGGGCCCCGGGATCAGCAGTCCCTCGAAACTTATCAACCTGGCCAGCGACAACAGCAACACCGGCAATGGTCAGATTCAGCGCAACGAGGCGGTGGCGTTGCGGCTCGCCGGCGTGATAACGCAGGTGTTGCCCAACGGCAACCTCGTGGTGGCGGCACGGCAGGAGTTCGTGGTGAACAGCGAACTGCGCGAATTGAAGGTCACCGGCGTGATCCGGCCGCAGGACATCGCCTCCGACAACACCGTTACACACGACCGCATGGCGGAGGCGCGGATCCAATACGGCGGCCGCGGCGAAATGACCGATCTGCAGACGACGCGTTGGGGCCAGCAATTGATGGATATCCTGCTGCCGTTCTGACGCCGCGTTGCGCGCGCGCCTGAAGTTCGCCAGAAGCTGGATATGACCGGTTTCACCGTGACCCCGATCGGCTCGATCGCCACACCCTGGCACAGGATCGAGGACTGCCCGCGCAACGGCAGGCAACCTGATCCCGCGCTGGTCTGCCGGGTGCGCGTCTTCGAACCGTTCGTGCCCGGTCTGCGCGGCCTGGAGGGCATGTCGCACCTGATCCTGATCTATTGGTTGGATCAGGTGAAATCGCCACAACTGATATTCACGCCGCCATTCGATTCTCAGCCGCGCGGCGTGTTCGCGACCCGCGGGCCGCGGCGGCCAAATCCGATCGGTCTATCCGTTGTGGCGTTCGATGGTTTCGATGGTCCGGATCAATTGCTGGTGCGGTTCCTGGATTGCGTCGACGGAACCCCGTTGCTGGACATCAAACCGTATCTTCCGACCACCGATGCGGAGCCGGACGCCGCGATGGGCTGGCTCACGCCGCACGCGACACGAAACGTCAACACGCGGGATCGCTGACTGACCGCCGTCCGGACGCGACCTGGTTGTGCGGCGAAAACATCCTTGAGTGGGTGGCGCATGGCTGCCGTGTCATACCCATGGCCCCAACGACTGACCCATCGCGACACGCCTCAACGTCATCCCCGGTGTTCCTCAGTCATCCCCGGGCTCGACCCGGGGATCAATAGCCGCACGGTGCTTGTATTGATCCCCCGGTCGAGCCCTACGGGAGTCGTACATCTGCGGAATGAATGTCTCCCGTCCAGGACTCGCGAATCCCGCCATAGGCGTGGGAACGCGACTCGGACGTTCCGGGTGCGGTTCAGAAGTGCCGTGTGTTTTTGCTCCGTTTTCTCCCGCTTTCGGCCTAAACCATTGATAAGATTCGACCGATCGTTCCGCACTTGTACGGCCACCGTAGGGTCGAGCCGGGGGATGACGAGGTAGGGCAAGAGTCAGTCGTTTGGGCGCCTGGTATGATACAGCCGGTCGTGAATAACCGGTTCGGCATCCAGCATTAACACTCTATTAACCGTTTTCTGCTTTGATGCCGGGGTTGTTCTCCGGTCCCGCCAGGACCGGGAGTATGGGAAGTCGCCCACCCCGGCTGGTTCAGCCCTTTCAGCGATCGCTCGCCTGGCGTGTCAACAAGGTCGTCGCCTATGAGCCAGTCTCTTTCGTTACGTCATGGTTCCTTCAAACCGTTCGTCGCCTGGCCATCGTTGCGGAGTGGAACCCTCGGATTGATCGCGTGCGTATGCGCTGCGCTGATCGGGACGGAGGGTTGGCAACTCTGGGGTGTGCATGAAGCCAATATCCGGCAAACCGAGATCGTGACCGCCAATACCGCACGGTCCATGGCGGAACAGGCGGATACCACGATCAAGACGGCCGATACGGTTGTCGCGACCTTGGTTGAGCGGGTAGAGGCCGAAGGTACCGGACCGGATTCCCGGGTACGTTTTTATCACCTGATGACCTCGCTCGCCGCGGCGTTGCCGGCGATCCATGAAATGGGGATCACCGACAGCCAGGGCAACGCGATTGTCAAGTCGCTGGTGGCGGATCCCCATGGGTTGAACTACGCCGAGCGGGAGTATTTCCGTTTCCACGCCACGCATCCCGATCGAGGGCCGTTCATCGGTGAGCGGATCAAAAGCAAAATCGACGGGACCACCAACATCACCGTGACCCGCCGGTACAATAACCCGGACGGCAGCTTCGGTGGCGTCGTGGTCACCAGCGTCTCGATGTCGTTCTTCCAGCACCTCTTCGACCAGCTTCAGACGAAATCCGGTGGTGTCGTCGTGCTGTTCTCTGATGACGGCGGTATTCTCGCGCGCAGCCCAGTTGTTCAGAATGGAACTGATTCGGTCGGGGACGAGCTTGAGCGGCAAATGCGCGATCACCCGGGCAGCGGCAGTCTGGCGTATGTGTCCGGTATCGACGGCGTCCGGCGATATGGCTCCTTTCAGCATCTGAGCCAGTTCCCACTCGGCACGCTGGTGTCCCAATCCGAGTGGGATGTGCAAAGGACATGGCGCGCTGAGTTGCGCTCGCACGCGATCATCCTGGCGTGTGTCATGGTCGTCGTCGTCGTTCTCGGCGGTCGTTCGATCAGGGCGACCCGCATGCTAAACGCGCAGGCGACGCAGGATGGACTGACCGGCCTGGCGAACCGCCGCTCGTTCGACGAGATGTTGAAGCGGGAGACGCGCAGGGCGGAGCGGGCAGGCCAACCGATCTCGCTCATCATGATCGATATCGACCGGTTTAAAAACTATAACGATCACTATGGTCATCCCGGCGGGGACGAATGCCTGCGCCGGATCGCCCATGCGATCCAGGGCTGCCTGCGCCGGGCGGGCGAACTCGTGGCGCGGTATGGCGGTGAGGAGATCGCCGTGATTCTGCCAGGTTCCGACGCGCGGCGTGCTCATGCGGTCGCGGAGAAGATGCGGCTGACGGTGCGTGGTTTGGCACTGCCTCAGGCGCCCGGTGTCGGCGGCCTGGTCACATTCAGTGCCGGCGTGGCGACACGGGTTCCGGGACAAGACGGCGGCGAGGCGCGAACCCTCGTCGCGAACGCTGACGTGGCACTCTACGCGGCGAAGGCGGAAGGGCGGGACAGGGTCAAGGCACAACCTGACACGGCCACTCTGGTCGCATAATCCTTCCGCTCAAACTTCGTGCGATCGCTGATACCAACCGGCCGAACGGCTGACCGATCGTAACGCGCTTAACCGTCATCCCCGGGCTCGACCCGGGGATCAATCGCGGCATAGTGCTGGTACTGATCACCGGGTCGAGCCCCGGGGTGACAGAGGAACGCAAGAGTCAGCCGTTCTGTCGGTTGGAATGACATCATTCGCCGGCGAACGGATCGATTGAGTAATGAACTCGAATCAGGCACAATCCCTCGGCCGGAGCGGTGGGACCGGCGAGGCTTCGGTCCCGCGCCGCCAGAACGGCGGCGGCGCGACCGACCGGCCACTTGCCGTCGCCCACCAGGCGCAATGTGCCGGCGAAATTGCGCACCTGGTGGTGCAGAAAGCTCCGCGCTTCAGCCACGATGGCGACCACGTCGCCATCCCTTGTGACATCCAGACGATCGAGCGTGCGGATCGGGCTTTTCGCCTGGCACGCCGCGGCGCGGAAACTGGTGAAATCATGCTTGCCCAACAACGTCTGAGCAGCCGCGTGCATCGCCTCCGCGTTCAACGGCGTGGCGACATGCCACGTGCGGCCCAGAAGCAGCGCTGGCCGGGCACGGCGGTTGAGGATTTGATAGCGGTACGACCGTCCCACGGCCGAGAACCGCGGATTCCAGCCTTCTGGTGCCGGCGTGGCGCGAACCACCACCACCGGATGCGGCTTCATGTGGTAATTCAGTGCGTCCCGCACCTGGCGCGGTTTGAAGCCCTCCGGCAGCGTCAGGGTAACCACCTGACCGGCGGCGTGGACGCCGGAATCGGTGCGGCCGGCGGCGGTGGCGGCGACCGGAGCGCCATTGTTAAGGTGCGCGGCGGCGGCCTCGACCACATCCTGAACCGACAATCCCGCATCCTGGCGTTGCCAACCGACGAACGGGCCGCCGTCGTATTCCAGCAGCAAAGCCCATTTGATCGCGGGGTCAGGATCCAAGGAGAGTGCCCTGTGTGACGGGGTGGCCGCGCAAGAACGCGGCGGCGTCCATCGCCGCGCGGCCGGCGAGTTGTACCCGGGTCGGCCGCAACGCGCCGCCGCCGCAGGCGACCAGCAATCCGCCATCGAGAACCGTGCCGGCGATGCCGTCACCAGGGGCGACCTCGGCGGAGAGGATTTTCAGTACCGACCCGTCGAGCCTGGTGAAGGTCCCTGGCCAGGGGTCGTAGGCTCGAACCTGGCGCTCGATGTGGATGGCGTCGAGCGTCCAGTCGATCCGCCCATCGTCGCGCGAGAGTTTCGCGGCGTAAGTCGCGCCCTCGGCGGATTGTGGCACCGGTTGAGGCTGGTTCCCGAGCGCGGTCAGGATCAGTCGCGCGCCGACCTCCGCCAGGACGTCGTGCAGCGTCGCCGTGGTGGTGGACGGCGTGATCGGTACCGCCTCGCGCAGCAGCATCGGGCCGGTGTCCAGACCCTCGTCCATGCGCATGATGGTGATGCCGGTTTGCGTATCGCCCCCCAGGATCGCCGCCTGGATCGGCGCGGCCCCGCGCCAACGGGGCAACAGGCTGGCGTGGATGTTAAGGCAACCACGGCGCGGTGCGTCCAGCATGGCTTTCGGCAAAATCAAGCCGTATGCCGCGACGACCGCCGCGTCGAGGACGAGCGCCGAGAATGCATCCCATTCTTCCGGATGCGCGCGCAGCCGCGCTGGCGTGCGCACGGGCAGGCCGAGAGTGTCCGCCTCGACATGCACGGGGCAGCGCCGTACCGCCTGGCCGCGTCCGGCTGGCCTCGCCGGCTGGCAGTAGACGGCGACGATGTCATGTCCGGACGCGTGTAAAGCACGCAACGCGGGAACAGCGAAATCCGGACTGCCCATGAATGCGACGCGCATGTGTCAGAGTTTCGTCTGGCTGGCGGGCGCGACCGGGGCAAGTCCCGGGTGACCCGCCTTACCGCCGCTTTTCGTCATCGCGCTTCTGCCGCTGTTCCTTCGCGAGCCGGCGCATGATGATGTTGCGCTTCAGCGCCGACAAATGGTCGACGAACAAAATCCCTTCCAGGTGATCGATCTCGTGCTGCAGACAGGCGTTGAGCAAACCCTCGGCCTCGACCTCCTTCCGCGCGCCGGTCAGATCGAGATACCGGACCTTGCAGCGGGCCGGCCGCGTCACCTCGGCGTATTGGCCGGGCAGCGACAGACAGCCTTCCTCGCGGGTGGCGAGTTCGTCGGCCAAAGCCATGATTTCGGGATTGATCAGCACCATCGGCGCTGGTTTGTTGTCCGGCATCAGATCGATGGTGATCAGCCGCAGGCCGCGGCCGACCTGCGGCGCGGCCAGCCCGATGCCCGGCGCCAGATACATCGACGCCAGCATTTTCGCCGCCAGATCGCGGATCGAAGCGTCGTCGGCCTTGCCGACCGGCTTCGCCTTCGCCTTCAGGATCGGATCGGGCGCGATCAGGATCGGAATCGTATCGGGAGCGGCGGACAACATGCTTCGCATGTAAACTCGGACACTTGCCGGATCAATGGTTTGGCGACGGGCTCGGACCATCCCGCGGGCAGACCGTACGTAATCGCCCCTCTTGCATCCGGCGCCCCGACTGCCCATCCTCCTTCATGGCCGGAATGCCGATGCGGGTTCCGGTCATCGCTTCGCTCCAAGGAGGGGGCCTTGACCACGAGACTATTCGCTTCGCCGTTGTTCCTGGGCTTCGACCATCTCGAGCAGATGCTCGAGCGGGCCGCCAAGACATCTTCCGACGGTTATCCGCCTTATAATATCGAGCAAATCAGCTCGGTCGGCCTGCGTATCACGCTCGCCGTGGCGGGGTTCACCATGGATGACCTCCAGTTGACACAGGAGGACAATCAGCTGGTGATCCGCGGCCGTCAGACCGATGACAGCCAGGACCGGGTGTTTCTGCATCGCGGGATCGCCGCGCGGCAGTTTCAGCGGGCATTCGTGCTCGCCGAGGGGATCGAGGTCAAAGGCGCCTGGCTCGACAATGGGCTGTTGCATATCGACCTCGCGCGGCCGATGCCGGAGCCCAAGGTGAAGACCATTCCGATTACCCGGCCGGCGGCCGGTCCCGGGGCAAAAGCACGGGAGATTATTACCGCGAAGATGGTTGAAACCGAACCGGAGTGAGAAGCGTTCATTGAGCATCAGATTGGCGCCGGTGCCGGGAACGGGCCGCCGCCAAAGAGGAGTGCGAACGATGAGTAACGAAACCGAGACCGAAAACACCAAAATTGACATGGCGTCCTTTGACGTCCGCCATATGACCACTGATCAACTCGGCGCCCTGGGCGTTTCCCATATCGCCTATGTGAAGCCGGTGATCGTCAACGGGGAGGCGGGGTTCGCCATCCATGCCGCCGACGGCACGCCGATGGCTCTGGCGGGCGACCGGGCGACCGCGATGGCGGCGATCGTGCAGCACGAGATGTTGCCGCTGTCGGTGCACTGAGGATTCGTCCCTCGGTAACTCGCCGGGGGTACTTTGACGTCACGATCGGGCGTCGCCCGCACACAGCGCGTCGGCGTCGCCCACACGTCATCTGCCGGCTCGACCGGAGGATTCCCCGCCGAACGAAGTTCGTTTATGGCCCGGTCGACAAGCCGGCGTTGGATGGCCGGCTTGATCCGTGATAGACGTGCGTGATGAGTGCGGCCGTGAAACCTATGACTCTGGAAGCCTTCCTGGAATGGGAAAGCCGACGGGACCGGAAATACGAGTTCGAAGGGTTCCGGCCAGTCGCGATGACCGGAGGAACCGCGGAGCACTCTCAGATTCAGTTCAATCTGCTGGGACTGCTGTTCAACCTGTTGCGCGGCCACCGGTGCCGCGGACATGGCAGTGAGTTGAAGATCCAGGTGGCGGGACGAATTCGTTACCCGATGCTTTCATTGTCTGCTCTGCCGTTCCACCTGGCGCCACGGTTGTCCTCGATCCCGTCGTAGTGTTTGAGATCCTCAGCCCCAGCACGTCCGACACGGATCATTTCGAAAAGAACCTGAAGTATCGCGACATCCCGTCGATCGAGCGATACGTGATGCCGGAGTAGTTTCGCCGCGGCGCGACCGTCTTTTCTCGGAGTGGGGCCGACTGGGTCGGTGATGTGCTGACCGGAGATGACGACCTCCCGCTGCCCGAGGTTGGGATAACGTTATCGATGGCGGAATTGTATGAGGGCGTGACGTTTTTGTCCGGGTCAGGCGGGGTCTCGGCCGCCTGATGCTGCTTGCCGCGGCGGCGACCCGGACGTACCCTTGGATCGGACGAGCAACGGACAATCCACCCGCCCATGCCAGCCAGCCTCGAACCGATTGGTTTCTGGAGCTACACGAGTTCCGATGACACCGCCTCGCGCGGGCATCTGAGCCAGTTGCGGCGTCTGTTGGCGGACGATTTGCAACGGCTGATCGGGCGCGAACCTCAGGTCCATATTTTTCAGGACATCGCGGCCATCCCGAAAGGCGCGACATGGGCAACCGAGATTCACAAAGCCCTGGACGCCGCGTCGTTCATCATTCCGATCCTGACCCCCGCGTTCCTGCAAAGCGAGTGGTGCTGTAAGGAAGTGCTTCACTTCCGTGAACGCGAACGCTCGCTCGGCCGGGACAATCTGATCTTTCCGTTTCATTTCACGGACACCAATCACGTTGATCCGGACGACAAGAGAGACGTTCACGACAAAGCGGTGCTGACGTTGTTGCGGGATCGGCAAATCACCGATTTCCTTAAGTTGGAACTCGAGGATCCGAATCATCGCGACGTCCGCTACAAATTGCGCGAACTCTCGACGTCGATTCGCGATGCGTTGCGCGGCGCTCGGCCGTCGGCATCGTTAATTCAGGTTCCACCCTTCGCGCACGTCCCCCTCGAATCAGCGATCATGCCGGTTGTCCCCGCGCCTCCGGACCCCCAAAAACCCGCCTGGGCTTCAGCGGCCGGTACCGACGCCTTCGGCACCTGGGCAGATATCACAGTTCCCGCCCGGCGGGGGCCGGCGGTATCGCAGCGTCTGCGCCTGATCCCGCCCGGGCGGTTCCAGATGGGTTCGCCCGCCGATGAACCGGGCCGTTTTGACGCTGAAGGCCCGCGTCACGCGGTCACGATCGCCGAAGCCTTCTGGCTGTTCGACACACCTTGCACACAGGCGTTGTGGGAAGCCGTGCTGGGCGACAATCCCAGCCGCTTCAAATCTCCCACGCGACCGGTGGAGACTGTATCGTTCGGGGATGCCCAGCACTTCTTGTCTGGCGTAAGTGATCTTCTGCCCGGGCTGGACCTCGCTTTGCCCTCGGAAGCTCAGTGGGAATACGCCTGCCGCGCCGGCGTCGAAGCCGCCACCTATGCCGGCCCGATGAAGATTTTGGGCCGGCACAACGCGCCGGTGCTGAACAAGATCGCCTGGTACGGCGGCAACAGCGGGGTGGAGTTCGAACTGGCTGACGGCCACGACTCGACCACGTGGCCGGAGAAACAATACCGGCACAGCAAAGCCGGGACCCATCCGTTGAAAGGCAAGGATCCGAACGCCCGGGGTTTGTACGACATGCTCGGCAATGTGTGGGAGTGGTGTGAGGACAACTGGCACGCCAGCTACAAAGACGCTCCGGCCGACGGGTCCGCGTGGCTGA
>Ga0182018_10001146_pt1 | contig 31370 bp, 33 predicted proteins | sample 812P2MmetaG_FD_120490 | JGI IMG/M metagenome (GOLD analysis project Ga0182018, IMG submission 120490) | Permafrost microbial communities from Stordalen Mire, Sweden - 812P2M metaG | ecosystem: Environmental > Terrestrial > Soil > Wetlands > Permafrost | place: Sweden: Stordalen | collected...
AGGGCCAACGCAATGCCGCGAGGTAATCAACACAGGCTTCCTCGGTACAAAAGCGCCGCTCCAACTCCAGCAATGTCCTCGGATAATCCTCGTCCATAGCCCCAAACACTATATCTTGGGGTTAGTGGCGTCAAGTAAATACCCCTATTTTATCTTTATGCGCGACCTCGAGGAAACCTGATTCCTTGTGCAAGTTGCGGGAATAAGCGCTTGGAAACCCGCGTGAAATGTCCACACTGCGGGATTTGGTTCGAAGGGCCGAAACCCGTGGGTTGAACCATCGTTTTCTCGCGGAAAACACGAACGGCCAAGGTTGCCCCTGGCCGTTCATCGTGAACATTGAAGTTCTTGCGGTCTTGCCGAGTTACGCCTTGGCGGTGGCCAGGGCCTTGAGCCGTGCGTTGAGGCGGCTCTTGTACCGGGAGACGGTGTTGCTGTGGAGGATGCCCTTCTGGACGCTCTTGTCCAGGGTGGAGACGGTCTCGCGATATTGGGTTTGAGCGGCCTTCACGTCGCCCTTGCTGAGAGCTTCGCGCAGAGCCCGCAGGCTGGTACGCATACGGCTGCGGTTGGCGCGGTTCACTTCGGAGCGGGTGACGGTCTGGCGGGCGCGTTTGAGCGCCGAAACATGGTTTGCCATTGAACTTCCTTATCTCAGTTTGAAATGCGGGCAGAATGCACTCTGAGCCGCATCCCTCGCAATTTCTTAGTCTACGGGAAATCGGATTGCGGGTCAATGCGGACCAAGCCCTGAAACCGTTTGGCGCCAGCTGCCGCTTACCACAGCGGGGCTACCGGCTCTTCCTTGAATACTGATTTAGGGCCACCTTGATTGGAGAGGTGAATGTCAGTCAAGTAGGGTTTGACCTGCGGCTCGTAGGTGATGGTGATGCTTCCGCCTCTTCCCGATGGGCCATTCAAGCCATCCTGTCCACTGTGGCCGTCCATCCCGTTGCTTCCGTTGGGGGACACCCGATGCCGCCTGAGCCGCCATGGCCTGCCCGGCCGCCCTTTCCGCCAGATCCACCGGACCCACCGTTTGCGGTCACGGTCAGTGACCCTCCCTGAGGGTCGACAAGGTATAGCCTCTTGTGGCCAGGGACGGAGACACTCGCTTGCAGGAGGGGATGGCTGCCTGGCCTGAGCGTGACCTGGATCTGAACTGGCGGCGCATCTTCTCCCGCGCCCCCATTGCCCCCGTCCGAGCCATTGCCCCCATTTGAGCCGTTCCCGCCAGCGGAAGGGTTGTTCGGGTCGAGGGAACCGGGGCTGCCGTTCATTCCGTCTGATCCGTCGGTGCCATTCATGCCGTTGGAGCCGTTGCCGCCGGAGAAATCTGAGACGAATCTGTAATCGTAGCGAAGGGGAATGTCGAGTTCTGCGTGGACGCCAGGATGGCTTGGTATGGAGACGGTGACGTGCGGGATCTTGCCATCGCTGACTCGGGGGTCTTTAGGGAGGGTGACAACGCCCTTCTTGTTTACCGTCACGACGGTTGCCGTAACTCTAAGGTCGCTCCACATCACCTTTCCCTTGCCCACTCCTTCCGTCTGCGACTCCTTGCCGTCCAGTTCGATTACATTCACCATCAGCGAGGACTTCTGCCCCGGCCCGATGCCCGGGCCTTTGGGCTGGCTTGCATCAATCGATGCAACCAGGATTTTGGGAAGGGAAACTTTCATCCCGAGCTTTACTTGGACTGCCGCGCAGCCACTGAGCGCGAGCAGGGCAGCAGCGGCGAGGCTGGTCAGTGAGATTGTCTTCGAACCTTGGTAGAAGGCGATTTTTAAGAGACGTAAGATTGCCGGCGAACTTAGAGTGCTCATGAGCGTACTCCATGGTTATCATGACATCGTTGCGTTGTCGCCGTTGACGAGGGGAATTGCGTGCGGGACCCTTTTATGAGTTGGACATCTGATCAGCCTGCATGTTGTGTGCTGCCTGTCACACAATGACCTTAGTGCACAAAGAGCGCGGAGGTTGGTTGTACCCTTCCATGGGCCAATCAAGGACAAGCCGGTAGTTCGGGTCGCTTCAGATTGTGAAGCCACCGTCTGGGAACCGGTCGAGTTGAGTTGCCGAACAATCATGAAGGTACCTGTCAAGGCACAGGGGTTGTTAAAATTCATCTCTCGGTGGATTGACTCATCCGGCGGATGGCGCTACTCTCTAGCGCAGATACCCGATTTGGTCGCCAACGCCATCCCGCGGTTTCGTCCCACAGCCCAGAGCTTCGGCTCGGCCCTGCCTCACGCACGTTGGTACTCAACAAATTGCATCAAACGATTTGGCGAACTGGCCGATACTCAGTTTATTTACGTGCCGGTGCCGGTTGTTCAGAACCGGAACCGGACGAACTCAACCCGACAACGCCGCACTGGAGGCCACTTATTCCTTTGAAGATCGCTCTGGAGATCACGCCCAACCTTGAGCCCTTGTTTGGGACTCGCGATGAAAATCTCAGGCTGATGGAAGACTCGCTCGGTGTCCGGATCGATCTCCGCTCCGATGCCGTGCATGTGGAAGGGCCGGATGAGGGCGTGGCGCGGGTCCAGCGCATCTTTCAGGATTTCGAGGCTCTCCGAAAGCAGGGCGTCAATCCGCACAATGGGGAATTGAACGGGATGCTGCGCCTGGTTGTGGCGGATCCAGCGACCACCCTGCGCTCGCTTTCTGACAGCGGCAAGCAGCGGTCGGCCGGTGTGAAGCGCACCGTTCAGCCGCGTTCGATCAATCAGCGCAAATACGTTGAGGCGATTGAACAAAATGATATGACCTTCGGCGTTGGGCCGGCGGGCACGGGCAAGACGTATCTGGCTGTAGCCATGGCCGTGGCTGCCATCAATGCGAAAAAAGTGAGCCGCATTGTGCTGGTGCGGCCGGCTGTTGAGGCAGGCGAGCGTTTGGGCTTTCTTCCAGGCTCGCTGCAGGAGAAGGTTGATCCTTATCTGCGACCGCTTTACGACGCGTTATATGACTTGCTCGAGCCAGAGAAGGTCGACAAGATGCTGGAGAAGAATGTGATCGAGGTTGCGCCCCTGGCCTTCATGCGCGGGCGCACTTTGAACGATGCCTTCATCATCATGGATGAGGCGCAGAACACCACGATCGAGCAGATGAAGATGTTTCTGACGCGCATGGGCGCGAACTCGAAGGCGGTGATTACAGGGGACATCACGCAGATTGATCTGCCGAATCCGCGCAAGTCAGGGCTGCTGGATGCGATCAACATTCTGAACGGCGTGGAAGGCATCCACTTCTGCCACTTTGAAGACGGCGACGTTGTGCGACACGCGCTAGTGCAGCGGATCGTGCGGGCCTACGAGACAGCCAAGCCGCAACAGCATGAGTTGCCGCTGGCGTTGGGGCAGGCTATTGCGGTGGGTACCCAGAGCGGCGAAGACCGTGGGCAGGCACAGCCCTTACATCCGGCGAAACCACAATAACCTCGGAGTTCAAGTAGAATCAAAGGTGAATCGGGGCCGCTGACAACGCGGCCTTGGCCACGATGATCCTCCTCGACCCAGATCTGGACCCCGACCCCGCTGCGAAGGCAACTTCGATTGAGCGGACGGTTGCGCCCCCTCCCCCAGCACAAAAGAAAGACTTTCGCTTACCCTCAGCGCGCACGTTGAGCCGTTTTCTTTTGGCTGCGCAGAGGGCGGTGGGGCTCAAGGGGCAGGTGACTGTGCTGCTGACCACCGACGAGGCCATTCGCAAACTCAATCGGCAGTTTCGCGGCAGGAACAAGGCCACAGATGTGCTGTCATTTCCTGCCGAGGGGCCGGGATCCGAGGAGATCGCCGGCGACCTGGCAATCAGCGTGACTACGGCGCTGGGCCAGGCGGCAGAGCAGGGGCATTCGCTGTCGACTGAGATCAGGGTGCTGATTCTTCATGGGCTATTGCACTTGGCTGGGTATGACCACGAGTCGGACAATGGCAAGATGGCACGACGCGAAGGGTTGCTGCGAGCGCGGTTGAGACTGCCGCAGGGGTTAATTGAGCGCGCTGCTGGTACAAGACCAATGAAGACCGCAACCAAGGTCAAACGGCCATGAGTACGCTGGCCATTGTGATGGTTCTGCTGTTGGCTTTGGTGGAGACACTGGCGTCATACATCAGCCGCGTCTACTCGGAGTTCGGCAAGATTCTCACGCACGAGATCGAAGAAAACTTGGATGCCTGGGAAGAGCTTGTTGAGCCGCATCTGGGCCTTAGCCGGGAACATGCAGCTATCTGTGCGGCGGTGTTGCAGCAACTGGCATTGGGCATCATTGCGCTGGAGTTTGGCGCTGTGCTCTTCGATCGCGAGCCCCACATGGGGAGGCCGACATACCCGGAGATTGCGCAGGCGGTTCTTGCTGTGGTTCTGGTCGTCGTGTTCTGCAACCAAGTTTTGCCCTCATTGCTCTTCAACCGCACCAAGGGACGCTGGGCGGGGCAACTGGTCTGGCCAATCCGCCTACTGCTTTGGCTGATGACACCGATCACGGTTTTCATACGCTTCTTTTTCTCAGTTGCGGAGCTGGCGGAGGAGCCGGCGACGCCGGCGGAAGAGGCCGCGGTGGATGTGGAAGCGCTGCTGGAAGCGGGCGAAGAAGAAGGAATTCTGGAAGAAAGTGACATTGACCTTGTGCGCTCGGCTGTGGAGTTTGGCGACAAGCTCGTGAGGGAAGTGATGACGCCACGGCCAGAAGTTTTTGCCGTGCGGGACTCCATTACGCTGGAGCAATTCCTGAACCAACTGCGCGAGCATGTCTTCTCACGCGTTCCGGTCTATTCCGGGTCGCTGGATAACGTGACCGGAATCGCTTTTGCCCACGACCTCCTGCAGATTACGGATGAGGAAGCGCAGACGCGCTCGGTGTCCAGCTTGCAGCGGCCGGCGGTGTTTGTGCCGGAGACCAAGCGCGGCTACGAGCTGCTGCGCGAGATGCAGCGCGAGAAGCAGCACATGCGGATCGTGATCGACGAGTATGGCGGCGTTGCGGGCCTGGTAACGATCGAGGATCTGCTGGAACAGATTGTGGGAAACATTCGCGACGAGCACGAAGTTGAAACTCCGGTCGAAGACCCGCAACGCGAGCCGGCTGGGGTGTGGGTGGTGCCGGGAGGATTTCCGGTGGATCAATTGGCGGACCTTTTTGGCGAGACGGCGGATCTGGGGAATCTCTACGAAGCAACAACGCTCGGCGGCCTGGTCAGTGAAGTCGAGGGCCGCATTCCGCATCCGGGCGAGGTGGTGATGCTTGAACCGATTGGCCTGCGCCTGGAGGTGGTTGCATCGACTGACCGGCGGGTGGATCGGTTGAGGGTATTTCCGCCGAGCGGAGATGCGACCCGCCTCGAAGCAGAGGATTCTTCAAGGATCTAGCTGATCAGTGAGATGCGATTAGTTTTTCCAGTTACGAACTTTCCACGCGCGCCATTCTTCGGCGGTGATCTCCCAGAGTTCGGAGGGGAGGCGGCCGGAGACATAGTCGCGGTCTTCAACGCCGATGAGGCGCATTCCCTGCTTTTCTGAGATGCGGCGCGATGGGGTGTTGTCGATGGCCTTGGCGACGCGCAAGACCGGAATTCCTATCGTTTCAAACCAATAGTCAGTGGCCCATGCGGCGGCTTCCGTCATGAGGCCTTGACCTTGCCAGGGAAGGCCGAGCCAAAATCCGCGATTGGTGTCTTTGTTCTTGATCAAGCTAATGACGCCGATAATCTGGGACGGCGCGGTGCACAGCCGAAGAGTCCAGTGCCAGGCCTCATCACGCTCTTCCTGGGGAATTGCAACGTCTCTAAGAAATTCCAGTGCGCCACCTTCGGGATAGGGCCACGGGACGCGGCTTTGCAGGTACTTCACGATCTCCCAGTGCGGAAAGAGCTCCTGAATCTGAGGCGCATCGCCAATCTCAACCGGGCGTAGGATGAGGCGTTCGGTCTGGCCTTCGTGAATCATCCAGAAATGATAGCAACGGGCGACTCGTGCTGCTAATTCGGGCAGTCCATCCGCGATAATAGAAGGGCGGGAGAATGAAAAGCCTTTGAAATCTGGATTTGTCGCCATTCTGGGCCGGCCCAACGCCGGCAAAAGTACGCTGCTGAACGCCTTGATCGGCGAAAAAGTGGCCATCGTGTCCGCCAAACCGCAGACCACGCGCAACCGCATTTCCGGTGTGTTGGAGGTGGCCGCACACAAGGGCGTGCATCAGGCGGCGCAGGTTATTTTTGTGGACACGCCGGGCGTGCACAAGCCGGGCTCGCACCTGGATCGGCGCATGTTGCAGGAAGTCTACGAAGCACTGGAGACCCGCGACCTGGTGCTGGTGTTGATGGACGCAACAAGGCGCGTGCAACTGGAAGAAGCGGTTGGAGTCGATTCCCACGCGGTGGCGGGACCAGATTGTGAAGCTGACTCCCTGGTCTCAGAAGCGAGACAGGGGGCACCCGGCACGCAGACCGCTGGTTATGAGGAGTCCATAACCACAGGTTTTTCGACTCCGGTCGCCGCGGCGACCTCCGCTGCGAATGACAAGGTTGATTCTTCCTCAAAGAAAGAGCGGACAAATTGGGCCAGCGAGGATGAGTTTCTGTTTGGCTTGATTCGCAAGCTCGATTGCCCGGTGTTCCTGGTGCTGACCAAGATCGACCTGGTGGCGAAGGATCGTTTGCTGCCGCTGATCGACACGCTGACGAAGCAATTCAACTTTGCGCAGATCATTCCGGTGAGCGCACGGAGGCGGGACGGGCTCGATATTCTGGTCCGCAAGATCGTTGATGCTTTGCCGGTGGGCGAGCGCTACTACCCCAAGGACCAGTACACCGACCAGCCGCAGCGCTTCATGGTGGCTGAACTGATTCGCGAGAGCATTCTGGTGGAGACCGGCGAAGAGGTTCCGTACGCTTCGGCAGTGGTGATTGAACAATTCGAGGAGCCGAAGCCCTTTGTGCCAAGGAAGAAGGGTGCTGTGCCTGCACGCGCTCCACTAACGCGGATTGCCGCGGCTATTTATTGCGAGCGCGATGGGCAGAAGGCAATTCTGATAGGCAAGGGCGGCGCGAAGCTGAAGGAGATTGGCACGGGGGCGCGGCGGCAAATCGAGTCGCTGCTGAGAACGAGAGTTTATCTAGAGCTGCACGTGATCGTCGAGCCAAACTGGCGCGAGTCGAAGGCATTTGTTGAGTCGCTTGACTGGCGGAATCAGCTGGAGCGGTTGGCGGGAGATCAGATAACAGAGAAGCATTTGGGCGAAGAAGAATAATTTGCGCCGGCTCCCAGTTGAGCTGGTTTCGTCTTAGCCACCGCGCACGTTGCCGCGGCCCGTCGTTTTTACCTCATACATACGCGAATCGGCGGCTCCGATGATGGCATGAAGAGTTGATCCATCCACGGGGGCGGTTGCCACGCCCATGCTGGCGCTCACGCTGAGGTGCAGGCCGCTCAAAACGGGGAAGCTTGTCTGCTTGAGTGCGCGGAGCAGGAAGATTGCCTGCTCGAGCGCTGCCTTCCGGCCTGTTTCGGGCATCAGGATGACGAACTCGTCGCCGCCGTAGCGAAAGCAAATGTCCTTCGGCCGCTCCGCGCTCAGTTCCTGAATCCGGTGACCTGTCTGGGCCAGCAGTTCGCTGCCCACCAGGTGGCCATGGATATCGTTTACCTGCTTGAACTTGTCGAGATCAAGAAATGCCAGACTCACCGGCAACCCGAGCGGGCGGCATCGGTCAAGCTCACGGCCCAGCACATCGTAGAGATGCCGGGCATTGTGCAGACCGGTGCAGTCGTCGGTGATGCTTAACTGCTGGATGCGGGTGACGTCGCGGGCATTCTCGATTGCGATGGCGGCGTGGTCGGCCAGAATGTGGAGGATCGCAATTGTGTAATCGGTCATCTGGTCGGACCGAGGGTTGAGAATCTCGATCACGCCGTGCGTGCCTTTGCGCCCGCGCAACGGCATGGCAATCACCGAGCGCACCCTGCGCGGTTTGGAGGAATACTCATCCTTGACCCGCGAATCGCGCGAAGCCTCGGGAACAATGAGCGTTTCGCCGTGTTGTGCCACCCAGCCGGCTACGCCCTCGCCCACTTTCACACGAAGGTCGCCCAGCGCAGCCTGTTCGCCACCCGCGGCAATAGCGTAGTACAGGTCCTGCTTCTCCTCGTCGAGCATGAGGAGCGTCCACAGTTCCGCCTCGATGATCCGTTCCATTTGCTCGAGGATTGTGCGCAAAATGGCGTCCAGATCAAAGCTGGAAGTCAGCGAACGCGTCAACTGGTGGAAGACCAGCAGATCCGCCAGGGGTATGCGGCTTTCTGTCCCGTTCTTCATTTCTTGACCATGGGGCAAAGTCTTTCAAGCATTCTGTCACAAGGCGTTCTGAGTTTGGCGCTTAAAAAGCGCCATCACTGTTACGTTTGGCTGGAGATTCTCCAGCTTAACCACTTACCGGACAATGGTTAGCCGCCGATATGCACCATCGATCGCGAGGGCTTCAAGAATCCTGGTTCCCCGATATGATGACGGGCTTCCTTACTCTCCACGGTACGGAAAATGTAGTCGCGCAGTTCGGCATCGCTGGCCCCAGCCCTGAAGCGCCCGTACAGGTCGTGCTCGACTTGCGAGAAGAGGCAGGTGCGAATCTTTCCGTCAGAGGTGAGCCGGACTCGGCTGCAGGCTCCGCAAAAAGGCTGGCTCACCGGGGCGATGATGCCGATCTCACCGACTCCGTCGGCAAAGGTGTAGCGCCGCGCCGTTTCACTGGCGTCGCGCGGATCCAGAGCGACCAAGGGGAGAATGCGGCTGATGCGGGCGACGATCTCCTTGAGCGGCACCACGATTTCGGGCGACCACAGGCGGCCTTCTTCAAGCGGCATGAACTCAATGAACCGGACGACAACGTTTTCTTCACGCGCAAAGTGAGCGAATCCCTCGATCTGATCATCATTGAAGCCGCGCAGGAGGACGCAATTGATTTTGAGTGGCGTCAGCCCGGCGGCGCGAGCGGCGCGGACGCCCCGGAGAACAGCTTCAAAGCTGCCGGGGACGCGCGTGATTCGCTCGAAGGTGGATGCGTCCACGGCATCCATGCTCACCGTGGCTCGATTCAATCCGGCTGCTTTCAGCGGCTCGGCGAGTGAGTCGAGCAGGTGACCGTTGGTGGTGAGCGCCAAGTCCAGCGGCTCTCCGGAGAGCGTGCGCAAACACGCCAGTTCTTTAACCAAGTCAACCAGTCCGCGGCGCAACAGGGGTTCACCGCCGGTCAAACGCACCTTGGTGATGCCGAGGCCGACGAAGACTTTGATCAAGCGCAGGTACTCATCGATTCCGAGCTCGGGATATTGTGCCCCGACTTCGCCGGTGCGGCAGTAGACGCACTTGTAGTTGCAGCGGTCAGTGATGGAGACGCGGAGATCGTGAATCACCCGGCCATGGCTGTCGGTCAGCCGCTGGTCGGAAGTGACGGTGTTGGCAGGCCTTTGGGTCGCAGAAGCCATTGACAACTTCAAGCCTATACCGGAGTAGACGGTTGTGGGTAGCGCCAGGGCAACTGCCAGCCGAGCGGAATCTCAAAGCCAGGCAAGATTCAACGCTTTTTCCGAAAAATGGAGCTTGACAAACCATAACCGTTTGGTTATGGTTTTGAAGTGCAAGCAGTGTTGGACGACGCTTTCGAAGACCTCGCTGAGCTTCGAACACCCGGGCCGCCGGCAGCGCAATGAATCACGAAGCCAAAATTCCACAGTGCAACAAAGAAAGGATGAATCATGAAAATCAAACTCACTGGCGTTTTTGTAGACGACCAGGATAAGGCCCTGAAGTTCTACACAGAAGTTCTGGGCTTCCAAAAGAAATTTGAATTCCCGGCGGGGAAATTCAAATGGCTCACGGTGGTTTCCGCCGAAGAACCAGAAGGTGTGCAGCTGGTTCTAGAGCCCAACAACGCCTATAATCCGGCCGCGAAGACGTATCAAGCAGAGATTTTTAAGCACGGCATACCTGCGGCCAATTTTTTCGTCGGGGACGTCCAAAAGGAATACGAGAGGCTCAAGGAACTCGGCGTGAAGTTCACCAAGGAACCAACCAAAACCACGGGATCGACCATCGCTGTACTGGACGATACGTGCGGGAATCTCATTCAGATTACCCACCTGGACTGGTAGTACGACCCATGCCTGAAGGGAGGCTCCGCATGCAAGCTATCGCGAACGATGTTTTCAGGGCCCTCGCCGATCCAACACGCAGGGCCATCTTCGAGGAGTTGACACGGCAGGGCGAACAGACCGTGCATGCCTTGACTCGCTATGCTCGAGTGTCGCAGCCTGCTGTCTCAAAGCATCTGACTGTGCTGAAACGGGCCAAGCTGGTACGGCATCGCCGCGAAGGACGCGAAACCCACTATCGCGCACAGCCCGACGCGTTGACGCCGATGGTGGACTGGCTCGATCACTACGGAGCCTTCTGGCGTGACCGGTTTGACCGTCTTGAATCTCTTTTGGAAAGGATGAACTCATGAGCAATCTTCAGGAGGTTACCCGCACGCTTGTGATCGAGAGAGTATTCCCGCATCCACCGGAAAAAATCTGGCGCGCGCTCACTGAAGGCCCGCTGATGGAAGAGTGGCTAATGAAGAATGATTTTCAGCCAGTCGTGGGTCACCGGTTCCAATTTCGCGCCATGCCCGCGCCGAATTGGAACGGGATCATCGATTGTGAAGTTCTGGAAGTAGAACCCAATGCACGGCTCTCTTATAGCTGGGGTGCTTTGGGGCTTGGCTCCGTTGTTGTCTGGACGTTGACTCCAGGGGAGAGCGGCACGCATCTTCGCATGGAGCAATCCGGCTTCCCGTCGGAAGAAGGCGCCAACTACAAGGGTGCAAAATACGGCTGGCAAAAATTCATTGGCAACCTCGAGCGGGTTGTCGGAGGGATGGAATGACCATGAAAACAAAATCCGTTGTTTATTGGACGATGACAATCCTCGTCGCATTCTTTATCGGAGACGGCGGACTCGCGCAACTTTGGCAATTTCGGGTTAACCCCCATGGCGTGGTGCCCGAGCTTGGCTACCCAATGTATTTCTTCGCCATCCTGGGATTCTGGAAGGTGCTTGGGGCCATTGCGATCCTGGCGCCACGTTATCCGCGGCTCAAAGAGTGGGTCTATGCGGGCATCTTCTTTGACCTGACAGGTGCGGGCGCATCCTGCACTGCGGTTACGGCGCTTACGACTTTCACGTGATCGCCCCTCTGATCATTAATGGATTCCTGGTGGCATCGTGGGCGCTGCGGCCGGAAAGCCGTAAAATCGGCGTGCTGTTTCCTGCGAAGAGCGGGGAAGGAGCAATGTTTGAAGCGCATCAACCACATGAACTTCACCAGAAGCGCGGGTAGTTGTGGGCAGCCATGAGCAAGCGGCCGCCAGCTTACACTCAGTTCAGCGCTCGCAGTTCGAGGCATTTACCTGAGGCAGGCGTGTCCGATGACCAAATCCAGATATGCGGATTTCAATGCCCTGAATCCCTTCTTTGACATTGTCCTGGAAGGGCTAACCGGCCTTGTCGACGAGAAACATTTCTTCGACACGATCGGGGACGATGCAGTCTTTGATTTCCGCTACGACTTTCCCGGTTGGCCCCGGACGATCCGCGGGCGGGCTGCTTTGATGGAGCAGTTTTCGGGATACGGCAGTTCGATCAAGCTTCACTCGGCCGATGGTCTTGTGGTGCACCGCTCTCTGGATAGTCGCGTCGTGATCCTCGAATACGACGTGCACGGCACAATTCTCGCAACCGGGGTGTCCTATGAGAACAGGTTCAGCTCGGTCATTACAATCGAGAACAGAAAAATCGTGCACTGGAGAGATTACATGGACTCTCTGGCTGCATGGACCGTGTTGAGCGCAAAGACAGTTCCAGGTGCAGGCTCTCGAGCATGAATCCGCGCGAAGCTCCGCAGGCTGGCGAGCATTTGCGAATCCCACCCTTGCGATGGAGAACATCGCAAGGATGGGGCACCTTCGGGATTAAGCTGGGCGGAGTTTCCGAAAGGTTCGGGCCACCCGCCTGGGGTCGATGTGGGCATGGCCGATTTAGGGAAGTCTGAGAAGCTTTCACAGGAGAGTTCAAAGAAAATGAGCCAGGAGCAGCCGATGGCCTTCCCCGACTACGGTTCGATCATCATTCGTGGTGCGCGCGAGAACAATCTCAGAAACGTCTCGCTCGATATTCCCAAGCGCAGGATCACGGTGTTTACCGGGGTGTCTGGCTCGGGCAAGTCCTCCCTGGTTTTCTCGACCATCGCGGCGGAAAGCCAAAGGCTGATCAACGAAACCTATCCGGCCTTCGTGCAACAATTCATGCCCCACTACGGCCAGCCTGACGCCGACGAGCTCAAAAACATTTCGGCGGCCATCATCGTTGATCAGCAAAGGCTGGGCGGCAACTTGCGCTCGACCGTGGCCACGGTGACCGACACGGCGCAGATGCTGCGTGTGCTGTATTCCAGGCTGGGCAAGCCGCGTTTGCCCGCACCGGGCTATTACTCCTACAACGATCCGCGCGGCATGTGCCCGGAGTGCGAAGGCGTTGGCCAGGTGGGGGCAATCAACATGGCCGCAGTTGTGGACGAGACGAAGTCCCTCAACCAGGGGGCGCTGCTCAACAAGGTCTTCGCGGTGGACGGCTGGTGGTGGACCATCTATGCCCGCTCGGGGATGTTCGATCTCGACAAGCCAATCCGCAAATACTCGGCGGAGGAACGTACCAACCTCTTCGATCTCGACGACGGGCGCAAGGTCAAGGTGGACAAGATCAACCTGACCTACCTGGGCGTGGTGCCCAAGCTCAGGCAAATGATGGGCGACAAGGACCCGGAGACGCTGCAACCACATGTCCGGGTGGAATATGACCGCATCTTTAGCCGCAAGATTTGCCCTGCCTGCAAAGGCGCGCGGGTCAAGACAGAGGCGCTGGCGAGCAAAATCTCCGGCAAGAACATAGCAGAAATGTCGGAAATGCAGGTGAGCGACCTGGCCGAACTGGTGCGCAACCTGAAGGCGCCCCAGGTTGGACCGATGCTGGCGGCCCTGGAGGCGCGCCTGGAAAACCTGGTCACCATCGGGCTGGGCTATCTCAGCCTTGACCGGGAGAGTTCGAGCCTGTCAGGCGGGGAGAGCCAGCGGGTGAAGATGGTGCGCCATCTCGGCTCATCGCTCACCGATATCACCTATGTATTCGACGAGCCCTCGGTGGGGCTGCATCCGCACGATGTGGGGCGGATGGCCGGGTTGATGCAGCAGCTGCGCGACAAGGGCAACACGGTGCTGATCGTCGAACACAAGCCGGACATGATCGCCATTGCCGATCATGTGGTGGACCTGGGACCCTTTGCAGGCAGCAAGGGCGGCGAAGTGGTCTACGAAGGCGATTTCGCGGGGCTCTTAACTTCAGGCACATTGACCGGCAACCACATGAAGAAGCACCAGCCGATCAAGACCGAGGCGCGTAAACCGAGTGGCGAACTCAAGATCAAGCACGCTCGGCTCAACAATCTCAAGGACGTGTCGGTCACGATTCCCAAGGGCGTGCTGACGGTCGTTTCAGGCGTCGCCGGCTCGGGAAAATCTTCGCTGATTGTGGGCTGCCTGCCACTCGCCTATCCGGAAATTGTCGTCATCGATCAGAATCTGGCGCGCGGCTCGCGGCGGTCGAACACGGCGACCTATACCGGGATTCTCGACAATGTGCGCAAGGCCTTCGCCAGAGCCAACGCGGTGGATGCTGCGCTGTTTTCGGCCAATTCCAAAGGTGCGTGCCCGGACTGCAACGGGCTGGGCGTGATCTATACCGACCTCGGCCATCTCGACCCCATGGCCACCACCTGCGAGACCTGCGATGGCAGGCGCTTCCAGCCTGAAGTACTGGAGCACCGGCTGCGCGGCAAATCCATCGGCGACGTTTACGAGATGAGCATTGCGGACGCAGTGGCTTTTTTCACGGAGCTGGCCATTGCGAAAATCCTGAAGCCGCTCGACGACGTGGGACTGGGATATCTGACACTGGGCCAGCCGCTCTCGACCCTGTCGGGCGGCGAACGGCAGCGGCTCAAGCTCGCCGCCGAGCTGGGCAAAGAGGGCAACATCTATGTGCTCGACGAGCCGACGACGAGCCTGCACATGAACGATGTGGACACCCTGATCGGGCTGTTCGACCGGCTGGTGGAAGAGGGTTCCACAGTCATCGTCATCGAGCACAATTTGGACATGATCGCGCGAGCGGACTGGGTGATCGATCTGGGGCCGGGCGCCGGACACGAGGGCGGGACGGTGCAGTTCGAGGGCGTGCCGGCCGATCTCGCGAAGAAAACGAAAATGCTGACCGGAAGATACCTGTCCCAACACCAGGGCACTCGCTGACGCTGTAATCTTCAAAAACGGACGTGATGTCCACTTCTCTAAGTTACGAAAGTAGACGGTAGGGGACCGCGTTCACTGATTGTGCGGATTCATGGCAAGCGTTGCAAAGGCAGCCCGGAATATTTCGTCCGGCACCAGTTCGGGAGTCAGCAATCTTTGGAAGACTTGGCGTGGCCGACTATGCGACGACCCGCATTGGCACACGGTAGTTGCCAGCGCCTTGTGTGGAACCTGGCCGAGTGCCTTGGATAAACGGGTCAACCAAATGGCGTGCGGTGACGGCGATTAGTCCAGGCGGGGTGTGCCTTTGCGGAGCACCAGGCCGGTGATGCCGAAGACCACGATGATGGCGATGGCGATTGCAAAGTAAAAAGCCATCGGATGCGCCCAGCCGGGGGAGTAGCTGAGGTCCTGGCCGACCCAGAGCAGCAGGATTGTGGCGATTACGGCAAACTGGCCAGCGATGACGAGGAAGGTGTGGCCCAAGTCGCGCCGCTTGTCCAGCGCCTCCACCTGGTCGGGGGTCAGGTTGCGCTCTTCAGGGGGAAGCAGGGAATTTGCCATCGTACTTTAAACCTCTTCTGGCGGATTTCAAGAATGGCGCCTGGGGTCAACCGCGCCTAGCTTCGATTCAATCACAGAGTGTGGGGCCTGCGCCAGAGGCCGACCGGATTGGAAGATTCTCAGATTCGGAAATGGAATAGCCTAGTCTGTCAGAAAAGCCAGCGACTGGAGTTGGGTGATCTCGAATGGCTTTCTGCATCGGACGTTGGTGCAAGACAGCTTGTCGTCACGTCTTACCATGTAAGACTGCGCTTTGGCGAAGCGGGCGCGATCGCGTTCGTCGGCCCCACGGGGCAATTGGGCCCGCTTACGGCGCACGACCCAAGTGACTTTATATTCGCCGGGTTGCCCGCACTTGGGGCAGACAAGAGTGTGTGGTCGCAGCTCGGTAGTCTCGTTGAAAAAGTCGTGTTCTTCCATGATTCTCCACCTGGCCGGAATTCTCCGCTGGCCTGGGGCTTCCCCTCCGGGTCAACCTACTTCATACTCTAGTTTGACATGGCAAAACGCAAGCCAGGGAAGTTTTCGGCCACCAAGGCGGTGAAGGCCAACGCGCGCGAGCGGGTGGGCCAGCCCAAGCCTGCGCGGGTGCTCGACACCGAGCCTCGCACTGGCCGTGAGGTCAAACACAAACCGAAACTGGAAGAGATGATCCGGCAGGAGGAGTAGCGATGGCCAAAGCAGTGGGAGTGGGCGGCATCTTTCTGAAGGCAAAGGATCCCGGAGCGCTACCCGAGTGATATGAAAGCCATCTCGGCATTTCAAAGCAAGACGGCGGAACTCTGATGTTCGATGGTCCTCAGTCCACCGGGATGACCGTCTTCGCACATTTTCCTCTCGATACGGGGTATTTCGGCGAGGGACCGCAGACGACGATGGTGAACTTTCGCGTGGACGATCTGGACGAGCTGCTGGGGCAGTTGGCTCGTGCGGGGGTACGGATCGATCCGAAGCGCGAGGACCGTGCGTACGGGCGGTTCGCCTGGATTTGGGATCCTGAGGGCAACCGTGTGGAGTTGTGGCAGGCGCCGAGCGCGGGGTCGGGTGCAGTGCCGGCCTGAAGCGGGTGTAAGACAGGCTGTGAGACTGAACTGGCGTTTAGCTTTTGTCTTAGCGGCGGTCTTGCCTCGTGAGTCGGAGTGTAAGACAGGGCAAGAGAAAGGAATAGGTGAGACTCTCAACTGTCTTGCGACCGTAAGACAGATGTAAGGCCATCGCAAGGCTGGCGAATTGCGGGAGTCAAGCAGCTGACGCTCGACATCGGCCCTGATCCAATTGGCAAATGGACGCACAAATTCTCGCGCTCAAGTCCGATTGCGATCTGATTTTTTGATCTACGGATGCTGAACGCTGTAAGGACCGGGCAGAACCGGCTCGGGCCGCTTGCTCGCGTCTTCCGGTTTGCTGGCTTCGGCGGTTCTCTTTGAGTAGATGCGGAATTGCACCACAAGGTCGAGGAGGACGGGGACCGACTTTCCATCTTTCATAGCCGGCTCGAATGAGGCTTTGCGGATGGATTCCACGGCATTTTCATCGAGTCCGAGACCGATGGGCCTTCCCACGGCAATCTCCTGAGGCTTGCCGTCGGGTCCGATCACCGCGTGGTAGAGGGCCATTCCTGAAACCGAATTGGCTTGCGCAAACTCATTGGACTCGGGCTGAAAGGACGACAGGAGCCGGGCTTTCTTGTCCACAGCATTCTGGCGAAACACCGCTGGATCCTTGGGCCGATAGTCAGTGTTGGCCGCGGCGGCCTGGTAGTAGAGCTTCCAGCAGTCCGGCATCGATGCGATCAATTGCTCGTCGATTCCCGGCGCAAAGATTCGGCTGAGCGCTTCTCTGAGCACATTGGTTGCGTGCGCCGCTGAAAACGTGGCGGTGACACTATTCGGATCGGCCGGCCGTTCGGCTGCGGGAGTGGCGGCGATCTCCGCCTTGAGCTGATCGGCATCAGTCGGCTCTGTCGCAGCAGGAGGTGCCTGGGCCGTTGTGGGAGGCGGCGGAGTCTGCACAGGAGTGGCGGCGTTGCCCTTCTGCTCTTTTCCCTTGGCGCGAGATTCCTTGCTGACTTTGCGTGTGATGACTTGTTCACGGTCGATGGTGATCTTGACTGTCTTCTTCTTGGGAGTGATTTTGAGGCGGTCGATTGCGGTTGCCGGGTCCTCATAGGCCAGAGCGCCCAGGAAGTGCAAGCCGTAGCGCTCGCCTTCCAATTCCACCTTGTGTTTGGTGAGGCGGACTCTGTCGATCTGAATCTGATTGAGCGTATAGGAGCCCTGCGGTGAGTGGCCGATGAGCTTGCCAAACTCACTGAAGCTCAAACTGTTGTCCATATAGCCGCCGCGCAGGTAGAGCTGCTTGCCGACGAGCATCCGCTTCAACTCGTCTTCAGTCATTTCGCCTGGGAGGGGGGCCGGGGCCTGGGCATTGGCTTGCTGGGCCTGAGCGGGTGCAGCGGGTGCGGCTGCAGGCTCCTGGACGCTCGGCGTCGCTGCGGCCGGAGCATTCTCGGCGGGAGCGGGTGTGGATGGTTGGGCTGGCGTTGATTGCGCAGGCGGCTGAGCCGCATCGGGCGCAGGGCTGGGCACCTGCGTAGAATTCTGGGTCGCGTTGGAGGCAGACGGCAAAGGCGCGTTCGGCTGAGCTGCTTGAGGAGGTATGCCTGGCTGCGCAGGGGAAGTGTCCTGGGCCGTCGCGGACACGGTTAAAACGAGAGCAAAAACGCAGCAAACAGCCATGAGGCTGCGCCGGAAGCCGACCCAAGCTGAATAGCCCGCATTCAACTCAAATGCCCGCATTGGAGACCCATGTGCGCCACTTTAACAGCATTCGGTAGAGGCGGGGAAAAGTATCTCCCACTTGCGGGGGATTGAGGTGCCTTGTTAGTTCCCAGCTTGAGGCCGGTTCAACCGCCAAAGAATTCGCCGGAAGAGGCCCAGGATGCGGCGCGTGTCCGCCTTTGTGGGGGCCAACCGGCGGAGCAGCAGGCGCAGGTCGTGGCGATTTGCATCGCGCATTGAGGCTGGGGAGTAGTTGGCGGCCACCATTGCCTCTTCCACCACATTGGCCAGCAACTCCAGGTCCGCGGAGGGCGCGGCGGGATCATGTTCCGCTGAAGTGTCTGTGAGTGGTGTGGTGGGGAGCGGATGCGTTTTCTTTGCCGGCGAGAACGCTCGAGAAGCAAGTTCATAAAGGCAGACGGCCACGGCTTGGCCCAGGTTCATGGAGGGCTGCTGGCGGTCCGTAGGAATTTCGACGAGCAGATGGCAGAGCGCCAGGTCTTCGCGGGTGAGGCCGTGCTTCTCCGGTCCAAAGACGATGGCGACGCGGCCGCCGTGTGCCAATTCCCGCTGCACTAGTGGACCGAGATCGGGAAGAGCAACCACGGGCTGCTCGGGTTTGCGGTGGGTCAGGGTTCCTGTGCCAACCACCAGCGTGCAGCTAGCAACGGCCTCGGCCAGTGTGGCGGACACTTTTGCGTTTTGGAGTAGTTCATCTGCCCCAATGGCCGACCGCGCCTCGCGCCAGTGCGGTGCGTACGGGGCCACGACGGCGAGCTTAGAGAATCCAAAGTTGGCCATGGCCCGTGCCACCGCCCCAATGTTCAGCGGGTTGCGCGGAGAGACGAGAGCGATCTCCAGGCGATCGTGCAGTTCGGAATGGATGGTGCGTGCTGGCAAGAAATCATTGTATTGCGGAGGCTGGGAACACCCCTCTGCTGGTGACTTTCAGGCGAAGTAAGAAACTGGAGCTGAGCGCCGCGAAAAATAGCTTGACTGCGTGCGACAACTGTATATACTCAGTATACTGACATGCACAGTGACATCGTCATTTCGCAATCCGATGGCCGGCCGATGTACCTGCAGATCATGGAACAGGTGAAGCAGCGGGTGGCTGTGGGGGAATGGGCGGCTGGGGATCAGATTCCGTCCATTCGCCAGCTTGCAATCGCTTTGCGTGTGAGCGTGATTACGATCAAGCGCGCCTACCTTGAACTGGAGCGCGAGGGTGTGATTCTGACCCAACAGGGCAGGGGATCGATCATTGCCCCTAATCCGGGGCTGAGTCCACAGCTCTATCACGAGGAATTATCGGAACGTCTCGAAGAGGTGGCGCGGCTTGGCGATTTGCTAGGCCTGAGCAGCGAGGAGATTGGCCGCCGCACAAAGGAAGCCGCGAACCGGCTGATCGAGGCCCGGCCTACGAAGGAGATTGTATGAATGACCTTTCTGTTCATTTTGATGGTGTGGGCAAGAGATACCCTCACTTTTCTCTCGAGAATATCCACCTTGAACTGCCCACGGGCAGCATCATGGGTTTTATCGGGGCAAATGGAGCAGGGAAATCCACGACTATCCGCATCCTGATGGGGCTGGTTCATCAGGACGAGGGTTCGGTGCGGGTGCTCGGCCACTCGATGCCCGCGGAACAGGCTGCGGCAAAGCTCGATATTGGATTTGTGTCGGAAGACATGCGGCTCTACGGGCAGGCGACGCTTGCCTGGCACATGGACTTCCTGCGGCCGATCTACCCGCGCTGGGATCAGTCCTACGCCGAGGAACTGGCGCGTCGCTTCGATCTGAAGCTGCAACAGAAGATCAAGGGGTTGTCGCATGGCCAGCGCGTGAAGGCGGCGTTGCTTCTGGCGCTTGCGCGGAGTCCGCGGCTGCTGGTGCTGGACGAGCCAACCACCGGGCTTGATCCGGTTGCGCGTGTGGAGGTGCTTGATGAACTGATGGCTGTGCTTGCCGATGAGGACCGGACGATCCTGTTCTCTTCGCACAACACACTCGATGTGGAGCAAATTTCCGATCAGATCACGTTTATCGACCGGGGCCGGATCATCGATTCCGACGACAAAGAGGCGTTTCTGGACCGCTGGCGGCGGCTGCGGCTCGTACTCCCGCCAGATGGAGTGGTTCCGCGGCTGCCCGGCGTTGTGGAAGTGGGCGGAAGCAGCCGGCTCCCGGTGCTCACCACCAATCGTTACGAGCCGGTCATGGTCTCGGTATGCAACGACCTGGGAGCAACCGTGCAGGCGGTGGACTCCATGACATTGGAAGAAATTTTTGTGGCCAACGTGCACAGCAGAAGGGAGCGGCTCACGGCATGAACTACTCGATGGTCAAGAGCTTGATTCTCAAGGACTGGTATTTTCACCGCAGGGCGATTCTGCTCTCGCTGGCAGGTGGCGTAGTGTCGCTCGGCATCGTTGCCCTCGGCGGCAAAGCCGGTTTTTTCATCGGGCTCGTCTTTCTAATCTCCATCATCATCACGATCGCCGCGACATTGGTGATGAACACACTGGTTGGAGAGCGTGAGAATCAGACCCTGGCGTTTGTCATGAGCCTGCCCATCTCCTATCTTGAGTACACCACGGCCAAGATTCTGGGCAATTTGCTCATCTTCGTCCCTTTCTGGCTGACCCTGGTCGCGGGGAGCCTGGCCTTGATCGTGGCTGCGCCGGTAATCCATGGCCTGTTTGCCTTCACCGCCATCATGGCTGTTGAGATCCTCGTGAGTACTTGTCTGATGATCGCGGTCGCCCTGGTCACAGAGTCCAAGGGCTGGACGATCTCCGCAATGATTGCGGGCAACCTGGCCATCAATGTCGTGGGATATATTGTGGCTCATATTCCGGGCATCGCCAATGGGATGTGGGGGAAGGCGATCCAGTGGAGTCCGGCAGCTTCCATTTCGCTGGCGACCGAGTTTGCTTTGATCGCTCTGCTGCTTGGCGGAGCCCTCTTCATTCAATCGAGGAAGAGAGAATTTATTTGAGACCGTGAAGATCGCCTCACGTTATTTGTCCTGCGGATAGATCTCTCGCTGATTTCTTCAAGAGAGTTGCTGTCGAGTCGGCGGCCAACCGGGCGAAGGAACTTGGCGGATTCCGCCGGTTTTTAAGTGACTATGTTCGAGCAGGACAGTGCATGAGAGCCTCGCAACACGATCACTGATTGGGTGCTGCGCGGCGGCGTGGCATTTGCTTTTGTTCGGTGCGGACAAGTCCCATTCGGGGCCTGGAACTGCAACGCTTATTGTGTTGGGGAAGTCGCAACGTTGGCGGGACAAGGTCCGTAGTCTTTGCTCAGCTTCTGGACCAAAAAGACCTGATCACCGGTCGAGTCGCCTTTGGTCTTCTTCACTTTTGAACCGTTGAATTTCACGTTGTCGCCGACCTTGATGCTGGCAGCGTCGCCCTTGAGGGAGTAGACCTTCGCGTCGCTCGTGCGGAGTTTGGGTCCGTTGGCATCAGAGAAGACGCAGCCCTGCAATGTGTGGTTGTGGTGTTTGACTGCATAGGTGACGCCCACCGTTGTACCTACGACGACCGCGGCGATCGCGGCGGTTGAAAGGGCAACCTGCGTCTTGGTGCACGACGTAGCGCCGGAGCAGATGAGCGCGACGAACACTGTAACGGCGGTGATGCGATGGCGACGACTGGCGCGTGGTGTCGCTTCTGGCGCTGCAGATAGTTTTGACGCAGGTAGGGCCTTCATGGATTGCCTCCGTAACAAACCGAATGAATCGGGATCGGTGGACCAACTTTACCGATAATTGATTAGAACTGCTAGAACTATCTAATCGCTGGCGAAATCACAATACATCTCACTGAATTCATTCAGCTTTCCAGGCAACGCCATTGCAGCGCTGAGTCTACGCCGGGGCTATCAGGTCGCCGTTGTCGTCTCTTTCGGGGCAGAATTGTGGCATTCAGGAACATGGCGGATTCCGCCGGTATCTAAGTGGCTATGTTCGAGCAGGACAGTGAAGGAGGGCCTCGGAACGCGATCACCGATTGGGTGCTGCGCGGCGGCGTGGCATTTGCTTTTGTTCTGTTCGGTGCGGACAATTTCCATTCAGGGCCTGGAACGGAGTGGGTCACGCTTTACGCGCAGATTGGCTGGGGACAATGGTTCAGGTACTTCACCGGCGTGGTTGAAATTGTCGGTGGGTTGCTGGTGCTGATTCCATGGACCGCGAGAGTGGGCCTGGCGCTTCTGGCTGCGACGATGGCGGGAGCAGCACTGAACCTCGACTTTGTTGTGCGGCGTCCCGGGGACAGAATCCTATCGATCTGTTTCTTCACTTGCCTGGCAACATTCTGTTGGGCACGGCGGAAGGGCTGATTGTGCCGGCAGGAAGACAGCACAGATGAAACACGCGACGCCGGGAACGATGCGGAACAGGCAAATAATTCAAAGACATTTCGTTGAATCGCCGTCTCGCCGGGCGTACAGTGGACGGCAATGAACCCAGACAGTAGTGGCAGTCTTGAAAAACAGGTTGGCGAACTGCTGTGGCGTGTGCGCCGATTGGAAGAGGCTCTGTGGCGGCAGGGCGTCCTTTCAAAAGAGTTTTTGCAGCAGACGCCGGCGGTGGGGGCACCCCTAGCGCAGGTCGTCGCGCCCGCAGTTTCCACGGCGGCCGGTGCTGAACAGAAGAGCAATGCGCCGGTGCGCGGAGCCGTTCCTGCACCGGCGACCTCACTGCCTGAGAAGCCTCTTACGATGCCAGTTGCTGCGCCGGTTTTCAGTTCTTACGCCGCAAATGGTAAGACGGATGACCGGTCGCTTGAAAACCGGATTGGCTCGCAATGGTTCAATCGAATCGGAATCCTGGCGATGCTGATTGCTGCGGCCTGGTTCCTGAAGCTGGCGATGGACAACCATTGGATAGGGCCGCTGGGGCGCGTGCTCATCGGGCTGGTTGCAGGGGCAGGGCTCATTGCCTGGTCAGAGCGATTCCGCAGCAGAGGCTTTGCAGGCTTCTCTTACTCGTTGAAGGCCGTGGGCAGCGGCACGCTCTACCTGTCGCTGTGGGCAGCGTTCTCACTTTATCAATTGATGCCTTCAAGCGCGGCGTTCGCAGCGATGATCGTGGTGACTGCGTTCAACGGGTTGATGGCCTGGCGGCAGGATGCGGAGTTGCTGGCGCTTTATGCAATCGCCGGCGGACTGTCTACTCCCTTGTTGATTTCAACTGGAGAGAACCACGAGATCGCGCTGCTGAGTTACCTGCTGTTGCTGGACCTGGCTGTTCTGGTTCTGGTTGCGCTAAAGCCATGGTCGCGGCTGCTGTTCGTATCATTCGTGGGAACTGCGTTGTTGTTTGGCGCCTGGGCCTCAGCCTACTACACCAACGATCAGCTAGGCCGGACTACTTTCTTTTTGAGCTGCTTCTTTCTGTGCTTTGCCTTCGCGCCGCGGCTGGTCCGTGTGGATCTTGAAGACGGGGCGGCACACTCTGCCGGGGACAATCTTGCGCTTGTCTTGTTACCGGTGGCCAATGCGGCGCTGGGATTCATTGCGTATTACAGCATGTATTCCTGGATGAAGAGCGGTTGGGTGGGAGCATGGCTGGCGGTTGGGTTTGCGTCTTTCTACTTGCTGCTGAACAGCCTGCCGGCCCAGTCAAAATTGCGAGCGAGCACTCCTTTGCTGTCTGCGTTGCACCTTACGGCGGCGGTTGTATTCCTGACTATCGCGATTCCGCTGAAAGCGCAGGGCCACTGGCTGACGATCGGCTGGCTGGTTGAGGGTGGAGCGCTGATGTGGGTGGCAGCTCGCTTGGGACGGAAGCTGTTGCGCGCATTGGCGCTGGGGTGCCTTGCATTGGGATTCCTGGCGCTGGTGGCGAATTCCGACGCATCGACCACGCCGTTTTTCAACGCGAGATTCGGGTGCTACTGCGTGGGAATTGCGGTCTTTGCGTTTGCCGCGTGGATCGCATCCACAGAGAATCGTGGAGAGACTGGGGCGCAAGGCAGTTGGCCAGCGATTGCCGCGGGCTGTGTGCTCACACTGAATGCGCTGATCCTGATTGCCGTTGGCGGGGAGATTCACAGCTATTGGTGGGTGCGGAGCTGGACCGTGGACGCCACCAAGTGGCAGCAGTATCAAATGAACGCACAGTTCACTTACTCGGCATGGTTCATGGTCTTCGGCGCGGCTCTGCTGGCCGCGGGCTTTTGGCGCCGCTCAGCATTCCTGCGGTGGCAGGCCCTTCTGCTTTTGGCTGTCACGATCGGGAAGGTCTTCCTTTTGGATATGAGTCAATTGAGCCAGGGTTTCAGGATTCTGAGCTTTCTCGGCCTGGGAGCGCTGCTGCTGGCAGTGAGTTTTGTTTATCAACGCGACTGGCTCAAACTCAGAGCGGGATCGGCCGACCATGAGGCTTAGAGCCGGCCTGCTTTTGATTGCGATGGAGGCGGCGTCGCCGGAGATGATGTATTTCCGATACGAGCGGCCCATCCAGGGACTTCCACAGTCGTCGGGACAAAGCTGCCTTGTGCTTGACGCCGGGATCTTTGCTCATGCTGCGCCGCAGCTAGCCGATCTGCGACTTTACCGCGCTGAAACAGAGACTCCCTTTGTCATTCGCGCGGCCGCTCCGCAGCAAGCGGAAGACAAATCTATTGAGCCGCTGAACCTTGGAATGCGCGGCGGTCAAACCGTCTTCGACGCCAAGGTGCCCATCGGACAATACAGCGATATTCAGCTTGCGCTGAAAGGGCAGAATTTCATTGCCCCGGTCACGGTAACCGGGAGCCAGGATGAGACGGGCAGCGGCGCTACCAAGCTGGGGACGTACACCGTCTTCGATCTCTCTGGGCAGAAGCTCGGACGGAGCACAGTGCTCCACCTGCCAGAATCAGATTTCCCTTATCTGCATTTCAGCATCAAAGGGCCACTTCCTCCGGACAGTGTCACGGGAATCTCTGTGGTGCGTGTGTCGACGACCGATGCGAAGTACCTGACTATCGCAGAGCCGTCAACCGTTACGCAGAAGGGACATACTTCGGTGATCGAATTCACTGTGCCTGCGAGCGCCCCAGTGGATCGAATCGTATTTACACCCGGTGCATCTCCTGCTCAGTTCAGTCGCGACGTGAGCGTTGCGGTGACTGTTGTGGCGGAGCCGAAGGCGGCCGTTGAAGGGCAGTCTGCGCAGCTTGCCGGATTTTCAGGAGATTTGCTTCGTGTGCACGGCATTCAAGACGGCCACCGGATCGATGAAGAGCATTTGGCCATCAACGCTGAATGGGTGGATTCGAGCTCGCAGACAAAGTGGACGATCACCGTTGACAACGGCGATGACACGCCGTTGAGTTTGGGCCCAGTTCAGCTGCAGATGCTGGAACGGTCCCTTTGCTTCGATGCGGAGGCCAACAGCAGCTATGTGCTGTTCTACGGCGACCCGGCACTCTCTTCTCCGAGCTACGATTATGCCAAGCTATTTACGCCTCAAGCGAATGCAACGCAAGTGTCCGCTGGGCCGGAACAATTGAATGCCGCATATCAACCTCGTCCCGATACACGTCCCTTCACGGAAAAACATCCTGCATTGTTGTGGGTGGCCCTGGCTGCCGTGATCTCACTGCTGGGCTTGATCGCGCTGCGATCGATGAAGGCAGTGAAGCCCCCTCCGGCATAAGGCATCCAGACCTGGCACGGGGGATCGCGCTCAAGAACTGCTTGAGGCCGGGCTGGACCTTAAGTCTCTATTCATTGTTAGGCGCTATAATCGCTGGCAGAGGATGCGGATGAATCGCCAAGATTACAACGAAGCTGTGCGGGATGTTTTCCTATACATGCTTCCCGTTTATCTGGCGTTCTATCAGGCGCTTCTTGTGGCTGGAACCGGCAGGACGATTGTCTTTGTGTTGCTGACAATCCTGCTGATGTTCCTGGTGGCGAATCGGGCCGAAATCGGTCGCGCACTCAGGACCTGCCTGAAGGCGCTCCCTTCCTCGTGGATTGCGCCAGCGCCGAAAATTCATTTTCGGGAGTTGGCGTTTGCCACTCTGTCCGTTCCCACCGCCCCAAGTCTGTCTCCGCTCTTTCAACGCCCTCCACCGATCTTCTCTTAGTTATCCCTGGCAACTTCACAAGCAATCAAGCCTGCCCAGGCTTGTTTTCTCCACGGCCCTAACAGTCTCCCTGGATCAGTGACGGGGAAGAGAAGGTGCATTTATGAGTGTCCTTCCTGCAGGAACGCTAGCCAGTACTGTCCTCGACTCGTACAACGCACGAGTCAAGAACCTCCAGTGCGACATGGCAGAGTTACGTGCGCGCCAGCTTCGAACGACGGCTGCTTGTGGCGCGGCCATGTTCTTGCTTGTAGCTTTGTTGATTCTTGGGATTCACGGCTCAGTCGCATTACCCATTGCAGCGACGATTGCACTGATGGGACCTTTTTGGGCAGTGCGAGAGTCTCTCGGTACGCGAAAAAAGTCGGTCGAACTGGCAAAGCGGCTCAGCTTTTATGAGGGCGGGATTGCTCGAATGGAAGACAGCTGGCGTGGCAATGGAAGCACTGGTTTGGACTACGCGCGAGACAACCATCTCTATCAAGCAGGTCTAGGCATTCTTGGAGAAGGATCACTGTTTGAGTTGCTCTCTACGACGAGATCCTCGGTAGGGGCAGAACGGCTTGCGGCCTTCCTGCTTGATCCTCCCCTGATTACTGAAGCAACGGCTCGACAAGAAGCAGTGAAGGAGCTGCGCAACGCCATAGCGCTGCGCGAAGAGATTGCGCTGCTGGGCAAGTATCAATTTCAGAACTGCGAGGGAAGCCATCTGCGAGAGTGGCTCGACTTGCCGATGCTCAAGGTGCATCCGATCGTATCCGTTTTCCTATTTTTCTCAAGCGCGATCAGTTTGATCCTTGGATTTTGCGGCTTCGCCACGATTCTCACCTGGATGCAGATTGCACCTCTGCTCATCCCGTTGCTCGTTGCACAGGCCGGGATCAGCCTGGCGTTCATGGGCCGTGTTCGTCTCCATCTCAAGATGCTTAGTGTTCTTGGCAGCGATGTTCTGATCTTGCGTCAGGGAGTTGGCTTGATGGAGCGGCAAGATTGTCGATGCAGCAAATTGCGTAACCTCGTCGATCGCGCTCGCAACAAGCATGCGGGAGCAACGATACACAAATTGGAAAGGCTGGTTCGTTCCATTGAACGGCGCGGTGATCTGATTCTCGGTGGATTTTCGTTGTGGCTGGCCGGAGGCACACAGCTTGTTCTGGCCGTGGAGAGATGGCGGGCTGCGCATCAAAGGGAATTTGAAGAATGGTTGGATGCATGGGCAGAGTTTGAGGCGTTGAATGCGGTGGCCGGATATGCGTTCGAGCATCCGGATCACGCTTTCCCTGAGCTATGTGACGGCGGCGCGCGGTTCGAGGCGGAGGGGTTGTGTCATCCGCTTCTTTCGCGCAACGGCGGTGTTGGCAATGATGTTGCGCTCAACGATTCGACCGCATTTTATGTCGTCAGCGGTTCGAACATGGCAGGCAAGAGCACGTTTTTGCGCGCGATGGGATTGAACGCAATCCTCGCAGGGACGGGTGCGCCTGTGCGGGCGGTCAATGTTCGGATGAGCGCGTTCAATGTCTGTGCCAGCATTGCAATCGCGGACTCGCTCCTGGAAGGGAAATCGAAGTTTCTGGCGGAAGTTGAGCGTTTGCGGGAGTCGATTTCTGCTACAGAAGAAGACCGGCCGGTGCTGTTCCTGATTGATGAGATTCTCAGTGGGACGAATTCAAGGGACAGGAAAGTTGCCGCCGAGGCGGTGATTTGTGCATTGGTTGAGGGCGGCGCCTTGGGCGCGTTGTCAACGCATGACCTGGCTTTGACCGAGATTGCAGAGAACCCGAAACTGCGTGGAATGAACCTGCACATGCAGAGCGAGAATCCAGAGCAGCCGCTGGATTTTGACTACCGCCTGAAGCAGGGGATTCTACGGCAGACGAATGCCCTTGCAATCGTGAAGATGATGGGCATCGCGATCAAATGAACGGGTCCCACTCTGGCGGCGAGAGCAAGAGTGCAGCGAGGGTGGGATCTGCGCGAACATCAGTTGGTTTTTGCGGGCGCTTGCTGAGTCGCGGCTACGGCGTCATTCGCGACGCGCAACGGAACTTCCAACGTTCCGGCTTTGCCTGAACTCCAGTCGTAGACTCCCGTCTCGAGATAGACATCGGTGTTGGGCAAGTCGATTTCAGCGTGCGCTCGGATTCCCGATTTCTTAATCGCAGCGTACACATCCGGGCTGAGGTTCATGCCCATCGTGGCTCCTGCCCAATTCACGGCTTTGCCGTCGCGGCCGTAGGCCAGCAAGCCAAGTTGAATGTTTCCGCTTTGCGTGCCTTGCGGCGTCGCATCCAGCTTCACGTCTTGCCAGTGGATCAGGAAGTCGACGTTGTAACGCGTGGTGGGCCCGGTTAGCTGGGCATTGTTTCCTGCGCGCTTTGCATTCGCGGCGGGCTGCGGGTTGGCTGGAACCACGCGCACGCCGTAGAGAAGCTGCGTGGCGCTGGGCAGGCCGTGAATCAGGAGCGGGCGCAGCGGATCAGCTGCCGGCGCTGCCTCGGCCTTGCTGGCGTCGTCGGCGTTGTAGCCGCGGCGGTATGCGGTTTTGAATTTGCCGTTGGCGGTTACCTGAACGTTGATGTGCCGGTAAGATCCGTCCATCTTATCGTTTGTGGGCGTGTAGACAATTGTGTAATAGTGCGAACCGTCGTCGATGGCCCGCTTCACGGCAGACTTCAAATCATTGGTGTTGAAGTAAGCTTTGCCGCCGGTGTCGGAGGCTATCTGCTCCATGTCGGAGATGGTTTGCGACCGCCCTGCGGCCTCGGCCGTGTAAGCGCCCATGGGGCTGCCGCTTCCGCGGCCCGAGCCCGCGCTGTCGGCATTCATCACATTCGAAAGCTTTACCCCTTCCGCGCCCACAGGGTACACAGCAACTTTGGATACAGTCAGCATGTCCGCGGTCTCCTTCACGTTGCTCAGGCCAATTTCGCGATTCGCGATGCTCTGCCGCTCACTCATGTTGGGGAAGACGTTTATCGGGAAGGAGCTTGAAAACCATATCAGGTTCTTCCGGCCAGGAACCGACCCCAGATAGCGGGCGAGATACTCCAGCGCCTCGAGTGTCATGGCCGCGCGGTTGGTGTATTGAATCCTGGAATAGTCCGCATTCCCTTCAGCCACGGCTCCTATCGCGGGGTTCGACCGTCCGCCGACCGCCTCCGACATCGCACTGGTGATGAATGCATCGTCCTGGGCGTCGCCGCGGGTTTTCAGCAGGAGTTCCTTTTCCGGCTGGTTGTTCTTGTCTTTCAGGGCGGCCGCGAGCACTCCGGCATCGGTCGTGAATCCCTGCACAAAGCGCAACTTCGAGCCCAGCATGAAGATCGCCGTTTGCGTACCCGGCTCCATCGTCTTGAGGAAGTCCATGATCTGTTTGTGGACGAAGGCCTGGTACTGCTCGTCGGTGTTGAGGCTGTCGAGCAGCAGCACGTTCACGGCATTGTTCAACGGAACCGGCGGAACGTTGGTGTAGACGTTGGGAGGCATCTTGGGCAGCGGCGGAATCGAGTCTGGTGGCAGCGTCCTTGCCGAGTGCTCCTCAAAGAAATCGATGGTTTGAAGCTTGCCGTCTTCCATCACCTTGAAGTCGCCTTTGTGCAGGGCCGTGACCGGCTCGCCGTTTTCCCTGCTGACCACTACGTCTACCTCAACGGCACGCGCATTGGCCTTGAAGACGGGAACCTGGCCTTGCGCGGCGGACGGGGCGGGCGCGGTGGTTTGTGCGCAGAGTGAAGAAGCGCAGCAGAAGACGAAGACCGGCGAGAACAATGTTGAACGCAATAGGCGCAAGGAGCCCCTCCTGAAACTGCAACGAAAAAATTGAAGACCATTCATCCGTCGCGTTTATTGGACAGGCCGATTCTAATCCTGGTTAGGCTGGTCTGTTCGTTTTGTTGTGCGCTGGAGTAGAGCAATTCGCCGCACGGCTGGCGGCGACTAGGTGAAATGTACTAGCCTCAAGACGTGATCTGGACCAATCCAGCAGAGACCGCGTTGAGCGAGTTGAGCAACGTGCCGTGGGTGCGCTTCGCCGTGCTGGCGCTGAGCTCAATCTTCTTTTTGGTCGATCCCTTTGCGGCGATTCCTGGATTTCTGGCCATTACTGAGAGCGCAGATCCGGCGCGCCGCAAGAGGATGGCTGGCAAGGGCGCTTTAACCTGCTTTGTGGTGCTAACCGGCTTTGCACTGGGCGGCCAGCTGCTCTTCAGGATGTTCGGCATTACGCTGCCGGCGTTTGAAGTTGCAGGCGGATTGATTCTGCTACTGATTGGGCTGGATATGCTGGAGGCCAAGCGCTCGCCGACACAGGAGGCGCACGGCGACACCGAGGAGGCTGCGGCGAAAGAGGACGCCGGGATCGTGCCGCTCGGCATTCCCATGCTTGCCGGACCGGGCGCCATCTCTTCAGTGATGGTGTTGGTGGGGCAGGTGCCCAGCCTCTGGCATTGGGAGATGGGCGCGATCCTGGGCTCGATCGCGTTTACGAGTCTTGTGACGTACTGGGTTCTGGCGAGTGCGAGCCAGGTGCGGCGGGTGATGGGCGATACCGGGATTCGCATCCTGGTCAGAGTGATGGGGCTACTGTTGGTGGCCCTGGCTATGCAGTTTTTCGTCAATGGACTCAGCGACTTAGGCATTATTCCGAAGCATTGACAGGCGGTTTCCCACAGGAAGAGGCGGCTTTCCACAGGGCTCTGCGCTTGCGTTCGCGCGACTGGGTTGCTATTCTCGACGAGTTGCAACGAGGAGCGCGTGGCTGAGCCGGGCGCAACGTATGGTTAAAGTTGCAATAAAGTGTGGCGTATGCTACTCTTTGAAAGTTGCAGTTGGACAGTAAGCAGCAGTGGAGCCTCCCGGTGGCCTTGTGGCCTGCCCGATGAGGGAATTGGGAAGCTGGTTCGTTGGGTCAGGTGAGGCAAGAGCCCCTGAACCCCTGTAGGGAATCCCGCAGAGAACATAGCCATTGCAAGACCCAGGAGTTTTCTCCTGTGAGCCCTAGCGGCTCGGGTGTATTTTGCTGGTCATTCTTTGATATTTTGCGCTGCGCGACGCTTGTTCATGGTCTTGGATCATTCCTCAAACAAGGGAAATATTGAGCTTGACTCGAGGATGGAACTCCGATAACTTTAAAAGGTTCGCGCAAAAAAGCCGAGGACTGCGGATTAACGCAAAATCGGTGAGCGCAACAAGTTCGAGGACACCCTGGCGTAACAGCCTGGGCCTCGATCCAAACGGCACCGCTTAGGCGGAACGCCGTAAGGATCTTTGACAATTAGGTTGAACATGCCAGTCGTGAGAAAAGATCAGGTTTGGCTTGATCATTCTCACTAAATTGCATCGTGTGTTTTCGAGCGCACGATGCCGCTGAACCTATCCGACCTCCGTCGGTTTAGGGGAAGCAATCAGGTTTCAAACGAGAGTTTGATCCTGGCTCAGAATCAACGCTGGCGGCGTGCCTAACACATGCAAGTCGAACGAGAAAGGGTAGCAATACCTGAGTAAAGTGGCGCACGGGTGAGTAACA
>Ga0182018_10001147_pt1 | contig 31367 bp, 20 predicted proteins | sample 812P2MmetaG_FD_120490 | JGI IMG/M metagenome (GOLD analysis project Ga0182018, IMG submission 120490) | Permafrost microbial communities from Stordalen Mire, Sweden - 812P2M metaG | ecosystem: Environmental > Terrestrial > Soil > Wetlands > Permafrost | place: Sweden: Stordalen | collected...
CGCACGATTCCGGTGACGCGGCACACGTTTCTCGGGTACGGTTTCGAAAAAGCACGGGAACGCACCCGAGCCCGTATCACAGCCACGGTGCTTGATCTGGAGCGCGAGATGCCGAAGATTCGCGCCTTCGCCCTTCAGCGATGGAAAGCCGCGCTCGCGGCGCCGAAGGTCACAACCACGCGCGGCTACCCGTGGTCAGACGAGGTGGACACGTTCTGGGATTGGGCCCTCCTGGAGTTGCTCGTGCAGAGCGGGTTGCGCATCGAAGAGGCGAGCGAACTGACCACGCTCGACATTCTCAAGCGGAAGATGCCGGACGGTCGCATCTACTACTTACTGCACATTAAGCCGTCGAAGTTTGATCGCGCTCGCGTCATTCCCGTCGGCGACGGGCTCGGTCGTGTCCTAGCCGAGATCATCCGATACGTAAAACGCTTCTACAACAGCGAGTCGGTCCCGGTTTGCGATCATTGGGACCTGCTGGAGAAGCGTCCTCGCCCTCCAGCACCGTATTTGATCCAGGGCATTCGCCATCCCAGCACTGCTGGCATTCAGACCATTCGCACCCGCATCCGCGAGATCTCTATCGCTGCGGAAGCCCGCCGCTCTGATGGCTCTGCTCTCGTGCTGCTGCCCCACGATTGCCGGCGCGTCTTCGCATCCGAACATTTGAACAACAACACGCCCGTGCACATTATTCAAGCGCTGCTCGGCCATGCCTCTCCCGATACCGTGATGATCTACGCCAAGCTCTACCCCAGTCAGCTCATCGAGGAGTATCGCAAGACCGTGCGCAGTCTTTATAACGCCTATTACGGCGAAGACGGTCTGAAAAACCCGACTGCGGAGGAATGGGCCGCATTCGCAGCGAGCTGCAACCTGCGTGATATGGGCACGCACCTCTGCGCCCTGCCCACTGGAGAGCACTGTCCGAAGGGATTAATCTGCCTCGGCTGTGCGCATGCGCAGCCGAAGAAGAGTGCTGTGCCGATTTTTCGGCGAATGCTAGCCAGCCATGAGCGCAGCCTGACGGCGGCGCGAGGTCACAGCGAACCCGCCGGACAGATCGCGGCTCGCGAGATGGAGATTGTCAGGATCAAGGGAGCCTTGCAGAGAGCGGAGGACTTGAGCGATGACGTAGCCGTTGCCATCGAACGAACTCTCTGAAGTAGGATAGCTGTCGACTCTGAGCGTCACGTTCCCACGGAACCAACTCTAGAGGTATGTCGTTAAAATAGATCAGTGGCTCAGCAGGTCGCGCGGCTAACTGACCGAATCGATCAGCGTCTAATTGCTGGTATGCTCAATCAAACTTCATTGCTTCGGCGGAGTTTCCTCCATGTTGTTGCGATTGGTCTCGTGTTGGCTACTGGTTTAGCCTTTGGCCAATTACCGTCCGACAACGCGACGCGAACGGTTCTCGACAAAGCTGTCGATAAAGCTGCAGGCAAATTCTTTGCCAAGGGTCAACATGTGGGCCTCTCGATTGGGATTTACGATCGAGGCAAGACTGTTTTTTATGACTACGGGACGACGAGCAAATCGAAGGTTCGTGTGCCGGACCGAACGAGCATTTATGAGATTGCATCGATCACGAAGACGTTCACGGGAGCCCTTGCAAGTAGGGCTATGGTTGACGGAAAGATGACGCTCGACGGTGATTTCAGCGCTTATCTGAAAGAACCGTATCCGAACTTAGAGAAGAATGGAAAGTTCATCACCCTGAGGTTGCTTGCTGCCCACCGGGCAGGTCTCCCGAAGAATGTTCCAGACACGGATGCACTCTTTAAGAATCCAAACTTCGATACTTTGCCGTTTCAGCTTATCGAGTTGGAAAAGACATACGATGACGCGGCCTATTTGCGAGCACTGCATCAAGTCGAATTGCGTAGCGAGCCCGGAAGCGAGTTTGTGTACTCAAACTTTGGAATCAAGCTGATCGGCTTTGGGCTGGAACAGGTGTATCACCAGTCTCTCGAACAGCTGCTCAAGACGAAAATACTTCGTCCACTCGGAATGAAGCGAACCGGCCTCGCGGTGTCGCCGCATAACGAACGGCTCCTGGTGCAAGGTTATAGCCCGAGCGGCAAACCGATGCCTTACCATCTTTTCAATGCTGGCGCAGCCGGAGGGTTGTATTCAGATGCCGAAGATATGGTGCGATACATTGGCTGGCAGCTGGATGAGAGTAATCCTGTGATCAGGCAATCCCATTCCGCGATCTTCGGCAACGGCGAGAGTGTCCAGGAGGGTATGGTCTGGTACATGACACAAGAGGGTGGCGAACGGAAGATCTGGGAGAGTGGCGGGGCGTTTGGAATGGCTAGCCAGCTGGTGCTTTATCCAGAATCAAAAATTGGAATCGTGCTGCTGGCAAACGACGGCGGGTTTTCTACTCAGGATGAGCTTGGCGCTATGGCGAACGAGATTCGCGCGGCTTGCGGGTCGCAATAGGACATGCTGGCTAGAGTTCTGGTCAACGCTCCAGCCGGTTCTCCACGTCAAAGTGCGCCATGCACCGGAAGTGGCTGGCGTCCTGGAGCGCGGCTTCGCTGTGGAAGCACTCGTGACGGACGGTGAGTCTGATCTTCTCAAAGGCCCAATCAAGGCTTATGGTAATGACCGTGCAGTCTTGAGGGAAGGCAGTAGGCGGCCGATCACGGTCATAGCATGAGCCAACTTCTGGTTGGGCCCGGTTCACGGGCAAGCCTGATGTAAAACTGTTGTTTATCCGGCCTGCGGGCTCCGACCCGTTGCACAGAGCAGAGGAATGAGCCATCATATTTCGGTCGCTATCGAGAAGTACATCTACCGGCGGGATCCATCGAGCGCGCAGAGGCTCGGCCGCAAATCACGAGATAATCTGTCGAACACATACACGCCCCGGAAACCGTACAAGGTGGGCTGAGTCTCCTTGGCATCCGCATTCTGTTCCGCATTCTCATCCTTCTTGCGTTTGTTGCCGACCATCGGAGCGAGAATGAAAATGCCTTTTTCGCCACGCCGGACGAAGCGGCCAAGCGAAGTCCAAGTGCCGTACCCGGCAACTTGGGTGGCGTCTGGCTTCTGCCTTGCGATGAGCATGATGTTGCCAAAGCTGTAGTTGCGAAACTTGGCCATCGCTCCGAAGTACTGCGTGAGGACTGCACTCTGCCCGGACTCCAGCGACTGCACCAGATAATCGACGGCTTCTTTGGTTTTGAGGTTGACTTCTTCTAATTTCATGTTTTTTCCCCTTTCTGCCGATTCCGGCTTGTTTCTTCCTTCACTAGAGCGGCAGCGGGAAGAAACAAGGGGGAACGGTGAAAGGGACGGAACGGAGGCCGAAGGAGGGTGGCAGGGCGTGAGTGAAAGCGCGGTGAGTGCCAAACGGGGTTGGGTTTAGTTTGGCGCGAAACCGGCGCAGTCCGAAACGCCCGTCCGGCCGCGGCCGAGCGGCGTCCACCCGGAAGAGGACGAAGTGGGACAAATTGCGGAGCCACCTAGCGAACCAGAGCGGTGTGGGGTGAGTCGGGGGAGCCTTTGATAGGTGTATCGGGAGGAGCCGATGGAGAAGCAGGGAGCACACAATTCGCACGCGACGGCATCAGAAAACGGGGCGAATCATGGTTTTCGTGGTGTCCGAGAGCAAGTCGGCGCTTGGAGGCGTTTTGCCCGCACGCTGCCGTGAGAGCGCTCGTGAATAGGTTTTACAACGACTTACAAACTCGCGGGGACTGCCAAAATACGCTCAAGTCGTGTAAGGCATCAGATTTTGTGGGCTGGATTGTGGGTTGGAAATCCGCTGCACCGGGCCCCTACCCTAAACTGCAGGAACGTTTTACTACCATTCGCCTCGCCGCACCGGACGCTTCGAAAGCCGGACAGAGAGTTGCGACCAGACCGATGTGAAAATATGCCTGGAATTGAGGATATACTTTGCCTCTGGGTAACAAGAATGTTGGTTCTGGGCCTGCGTACGTAAGTTATTGAAAATAAATGTTAGTAGAGAGGGTGGGGTCGCTCGCCACCGAAAGGACGCCAATCTTCGGACATTGCAATTAAAACGCTTCACCGCTATGGTGAGTTGTGGTGTAATACTGCATACCAGCCCAAGAGCGTCCAAAATGATCGGCAAAAAACGACAAGGTAAAAATACGCCAACGCCGACCGCCGCGGCTGTGCGAGCCACGATCAGTTTTCCGCCCGACGTTTACGAAACTCTCGAAGTCATCGCCAAGGAAAAGAAAGTGTCGCTGGCGTGGGTGGTGCGCGACGCCACTGAAAAGTACATTGCGGACAAATGGCCGCTCTTTAAGGGGCAGGTGTGAGCGCTATGCCATCATTTTATGAATTCTTTGCGGGCGCTGGGATGGTGCGCGCAGGCCTGGGACAAGAATGGCGCTGCCTCTTCGCAAACGATTTCGATCACAAGAAAGGCCGCATCTATCGCCAGAATTGGCGCGGCGAGGAATTGAAGACTGCGGACGTTGGATCGCTCACGACCACAGATCTTCCTGGCGTCGCCAATCTAGCTTGGGCGTCATTTCCTTGCCAGGACCTCTCGCTTGCGGGTGGTGGCGCAGGGTTGAAGGGAGATCGTTCAGGCACGTTCTGGCCGTTCTGGAATTTGATGAAGGGTCTGGTTAGGGAGAATCGCTCCCCGCGACTAATCGTGCTTGAAAACGTCTGCGGAACGCTGACTTCGCACGAAGGGAAGGATTTCACGACAATCTGCGGTGGTTTCCAGCAAGCCGGCTACGCTGTTGGCGCCATTGTAGTAGACGCCGCCCTGTTCGTGCCTCAGTCGCGTCCTCGATTGTTTGTTATTGGCGTGCACCAGGACGTGGAAATACCGGAACGCCTGACGGTCCTCGGCCCATCGTCGTCGTGGCACACCCGGACGCTCAGAGCGGCTTACGAGAAACTCGCTCCAAAAACCAAGCAAAAATGGATATGGTGGAATCTTCCGCTCCCGCCCAAGCGCAAGCTGAATTTGATGGACGTGATCGAGGAGAATCCCACCAGCACATCCTGGTACTCGGCTGAGGAAACCCGGCAACTTCTCGGAATGATGAGCGCTGTGAACCGAGCCAAAGTCTTGGAGGCTAAGCGCAAAGGACGCAAGATCGTCGGCGGGGTTTACAAGCGGACGCGACCGAATGGGGATGGCGTGAAAGTGCAGCGCGCGGAGATTCGCTTCGACGACGTATCCGGATGTCTGAGGACGCCGGCCGGCGGGTCGAGCCGCCAGGTGATTGTCGTTGTGGACGGGCGATCCGTGAAAGCCCGGCTAATCTCAAGTAGGGAAACCGCACGCCTGATGGGATTGCCTGACGACTATACACTCCCGGAAAACTACAATGAGGCGTACCATCTCACTGGCGACGGCGTCGTGGTTCCCGTCGTGCGCCATCTCGCGGAACATATCTTCGAGCCCTTATTGGACACAGTTCGACCACGAACAACGGCAGCAGCATGAGCGTCATTCCTTGTGAACAAAATGAGGAACTCCAGAAGCTGATCCTGGATTACGCCGAAGTGCTGAAAACTGACGCTCACAAGCTCGGCGCGCACGGCCTGAGCGAGGAAGAGTTTTACAACAGCGGCGTTTTTCGCGGCGCCATTGAACGGATTCGCGGGCAGTTCTCCGCGACAATGCGCGACAAGCGGGAATTTTGCCTCCATGTCTTGAACTACATGCAAGACCACGGTTTCATTCAGGATTGGGAATCCGCGGGAGAGGCCAACCGCCATGATTACGTGATCCGGCTGAAGACGGGCAGGGTGGCCGTAATCGAGTTGAAGGGGTGTCTCGACGGCAATAACACGAATATTTTCGAACGGCCTGCGCAAGCGCAGGAATTCGTGATCTGGAGCGTTTGCACCAATCCCGGCGCGGACCCCCGCCTCAACGCATGGTCGGGAATCCATACGCGACTGAGTGCGGAAATCATTTCGCGGCAACAGCAGGTTGACGGCGTCATGATCTGGGACATGGTCTGCGGAACCATTGGGCGTCCGTGCCCGAAGCTCGTGGGAGCACCAGAACGCGCGACAGCCGTCGCCCACTACGTGCTGCCGCCACCCTGTATCTACCTGATGCCGGCTACGATTGCCAGTCCGAGAAATAATCCGCATCCCGTGGCGCAATCGCTCGATGACGTTCACTTGCTGAAGGCGTTTCACGAATGTTTTCGCGGCAAGGACGAGGAAATAAATTACGTGGATTTCGAAGTCGAGCACCAAGGAGCGGAAACGATGCGAAAGACGCGCATTCGCCGAGCCGGCGTGGTCGTAAAGGAATCTAAGTTAACCGCCATTCAGAGGGCCTGATGGAGTCGCCTGAGGTTAGACGGCGAACGATGCAGGCGGTGAAAAGCAAAGACACTGCGCCGGAACTGACAGTGCGCCGCATGGCCCACGGCATGGGCTTCCGCTTTCGGCTCCATCGCAAGGATCTTCCGGGGACGCCTGATATTGTATTTCCGCGCCTTCATAAAGCTATTTTTGTAAACGGATGTTTCTGGCACGGACATGACTGCCCTCGTGGCGCCCGCGTTCCGAAGGGAAACCGCGACTACTGGTTGAAAAAAATCGCAAGGAACCGAGAACGCGACCGGGCGGCCCATGCTGCATTGACGGGTTCAGGTTGGAAAGTAGCGGTGGTCTGGGAGTGCGAACTTGGCGACCAGAAGCATGTCCGCCGGCGGCTTACTCAATTCTTAGAGAAAGCCGGTTTACAGAGTTAGTGACTGGATGGTGGCAAAGTATTAATGATAGAAAAACTGGAGTTTTACCATGGAGCTGCGCTCGTGCGAGTGATCGAAGATCCACGGTGTCAGACCATCGTGAAGCATCCGTGTGGCTATCGGGTGAACACCAGCCGGATTCTCGCGATCAAATACTCGACAAGAGCGCATTCTCCATGGGGATTTACCTTTTCTGGAGAAGATATCTCTCGTTTTAACACAGCTAGCGCGGAATTCGGCGACTGTCTCATTGCGCTTGTCTGTGGGGGAGATGGCATATGTGCTCTTTCCTGGACAGTCGCAGCTGCCTTGCTTGCGGAAGCGCCAGGTCGAATTGCTGCCAAACGTGGATTTGCCGGCTGTTACGCTGTCAATGGCCCAGGAGGCGAACTGAAAAGCAAAGTAGCTATGAATCGATGGCCGGCCATTATCTTTGATGGGAGGACAAGGGTTGAGCGCAACTTGTGTCAGGGATGAGCTTTCCAGCTCAGTTCATGTTCTCCATCGGAAGGCACCTTTCTTGCATCTCCCGGAGATGTGGGCATGACGTCTTTCTCTGATTATGTCCGGAAACAGGCGGTGGTCTCGGGGGAGCTGCCAATGGTGCACACAACCAAGTATTTCCGCCTGTCTTCCATCCAGGCAAGCAACACGCTTCAGCCCCGCGACTGCAAAGTTTTCAAAGAACCACTCCTTTATTTCTTTTACGGCCGGCCGGCATACCGAGACACATCCCAAATGATCCCAACACGAGATGTCGGCTTTTACCCAATCTGTCTTGTTTTTCGCCCCGGCACAATATGCAAGAAAGCCAAGAGGATATACCCGTTCGACACTGGCGCGTCCCAATCTGGATTGTACGTACCCGATATCAATCCGACAGAAGCCTTGGCGGACTATGAACTCCAGACCGCGGTTGAAAGCGCCAAGAAGATCGTCGGGGCCTTTTTTGAAACCGATGAGCAGTATATGTCTCACAGCGCCAGGCCTGGCCTCGGTTTTTCATCGGCCGAAGGTAAGCCCGAATCGTACTATCGTCTTATTCGCGGAGGCGGCCAACCTGACTGCGATGATCGTTGTTCCGCTGTCGAGATTCAAATCGCCGAGACCATCGACATTGGTAAAGATGTCTTAGAAGCCGTCGCCCTACCGCTCTGCTTCTTGGAAGATAAAACCTTGGCGAAAACCATTGTGGAGGACTGGGAGGCGCAGCCATTGACCTACGACGCAGACTTAGGCATGCGGCCGCTTGAATACCACGGTGCGATTCGCAAATTAATCCGAGATTATTACCGGCAATCGGGGCTTCTATGACGGGTCCTACTCAACTCTCATTATTTGGCTTCGTGAACCCGCGCAATCAACTTCCGGCCTTCTTGGTGCCAATTTTCGGAACCATTTCCGACCCTTGGATTCAGGATGGCGAGGGCGACGGCCTCGTGTCCCAGTTCTCTCCGTGTACTTTGCCCTCGGAACAAATCCTGACCCAGCCCGGTCAGAAAGAGTTTTCGGTAACAGCCGGAAGTGGACTTATCTATGCGTTTCACTTTTCAGACGGCCAAGTCGAAGTGGGCTCAAAGTCATTTATCCGTGGTGTGTTAACCGAGAGATTGGATGAGTTCCGACAGTTTCCGTTCTTGATAATTGATATTCTCAAGTTTATTGGGAGGTCGGACGCGCTGCCCGGAGCAATTGAACGGGCCAAGGATAACCTCGCGCTGAATAATCCCCAAATTGCAGAGCGCTGGGCCTCGTTAATGCGTGATGAGGAACTTGTCAACATTGGAGGTAAGTCGATGTCTACGCAACGCGTCCTGATCACGGACGGTCCCCATACCCAGGAAGTCCTGAAGGTTTTGGAAAAAGACTTGGGCAAGGCCGGCATTGCCGTCGCGCTGCAAAAGGCTTCTCGAATCATTGAACTTGCGGTCAATCCCACCGGAGGGCCCCCTACAGAACCGTCGGACGGCCTGCTCTACGGCCTCATTCAAAGCGGCAAGACCAGCATTCTGACAGTCTCTGCCGCAATGGCGGCCGATAATGGTTTCGATTGTATTCTCGTACTGACCACTGATAATGATCCGCTTTACGAACAGACGTTGGATCGAGTTAAAGCAGCGTTACGGGGCCTTACGATTCTTGGCAAGAAAGACTGGAAAGACCCAGCGCGGTTCGCCAAGCAGATCCAGGCCAAGCCCTTTGGCATCGTTTGCTCGAAGAATGGAAGCATGCTGAAGAGCCTCTTGGAGGCTTGCCAGACGGCTAAATCGAAGAAGCTCTCCATCCTGATTATCGACGATGAGGCAGACCAGGCAAGCTTGAATACCTTTACTTCAAAAAAGAAAAAAAAGAGCGGCAAGGTCAGCCCGATAAATCAAGCGATCACAGATTTTCGCAACTATTTTCCAATGAACACCTACCTGCAAGTGACGGCCACGCCGCAGGCGCTTTTCCTGCAAACACCAGGACATCGCTACCGCCCGACATTTACAGTCCTCACTGAGCCGGGGACTGGATACGTAGGCGGCGACGACTTTTTCGGGTCCGGTAGCGACAAGCTGCTGCGATCCGTTGACATTAACGAAGTTGCGCAACTCAAGGCTTCCAATCAGCCGACACCAACCGGCGCTCTGCCTTCGGGCTTGAAAAAGGCGCTCTACACATTTTTTGTCGGCGCCGCCGCGAGGGTGATTAAGCGACCAGCCGACAATTTCGCATTTCTGTGTCACGTGAGCATGAGCACCAAAGACCACGAGTACACTCGGCAAGTCTTGGATGACTTCAAGGGCGACGTAATCAGCGCCTTTAAGAGCAAGCCTTCGGCAAAATACAGCGCGGTAGAGAAGGGGCTAAAAGACGCTTATGATGACCTGGCGAAAACGGAGCCATCTCTGCCGCCATTCACAGACATCCTGGCGAAAACCGCGTTCTACATTGCAGGGGCGAATATCAAGCTTATTAACGCCACAACCAACGATGAAATCAAGTTGGATTCCGTCTTCAACATCTTCGTTGGCGGAAACAAATTGGGCCGCGGAGTGACGATCAAGAATCTTCTCGTCAGCTATTACGGCAGAAATCCTAAGACTCCACGGGCGGACACAGTTCTGCAGCACGCTCGCATGTATGGATACCGAACTGGCGATCTGGGCGTCACGCGCCTTTTCCTACCGCCGCGACTGGCTGATCATTTCAAATCGATTCATGAAATGGAGAAGTCGTTGCGCGATCTGCTGAAGAATCGCGACAGTTTCGAAGGGTTATATATCTCTGGCGACTGGGCTGCGACTCGAAGCAATGTTTTGGACCCCAACACTATCGGGTACTACGTGGAAGGGGGCAGTTACAATCCGCGCAAACCGCTGCGCACCGCGGCCGCAAAGAAGACAACCGATTGGCTTAACGAAGAACTTCGAAAGGTGAAGGACGCTCCACCATACACCACGATTACCGTGAAAAAGATTGTGGAATTGATTGAGAAGATCGAGCTTGATCCTAACGAGGGCGCCCAGCTGTGGGACCTGAAGGCCATCCGGAGCGCTCTTGAGGTTCTTACAACAAGGAACAAGAGCGATAAAGCCTACTTGGTTGTAAAGCGCAATCGCGACCTTAAAGCCGTCCGCACCGAGCGCAACGGAATTATTCAGAGCAGCGAAGCAGTTCTTGCTCCTATCGACGCCCCCGCGTTGTTTATGTACCGCGCAAATGCCACCGCGGCTGGTGAGGCGGAAGTTTGGTGGCCGCAACTCCGTTTCCCCGATGGCAACTATGTCCTGGCGTTCAGTTTTGACTGGTAAATCTCACGGAGTTTGGCAAAACAACAAGAGTCGTTGCCATCCTACGATCAGGGAAACCATAGTAGACGAGCGGCAAGATGCAGATTGATCAAGTACCCCCGTCGGGACCGCTTTCGTTAGCTTCCGTTTACCGGAGAGCCGAACTACATACTCGATTCGGAGGCAGCCGTTTCTCGGGAATTGTGCCCTCCAAACGAGAACCCGTGGTGTTGCTTTTTCATACAAAGGAGCCGGCGCAACAGTTTTATAGCGATGGCTTCGACGATGACGGCGTCTATTGGTACAGCGCCGAGGGTACTTCAGGCGATATGACCTGGACTCCATCGAATCGAGCTGTTCGCGACCACGCCGAATTGGGCCTTGATCTCTTCTTTTTTGAACGCGCACAGCGCAAAGACGGACTCTGGAGATTTACTCAGAATTTTCAGTACTTTTCCCACAAACTAGAACAACGCCCAGATAAGGCTGGTGAAAACCGATCCGCGATCGTGTTCGGCCTTCTTCCTATTACAACTCCTCCCGAAACCGTTCAGACCAAAGCCGCAAATATGGATTTGGAATCTTTGCGCGCTGCGGCGATTGCCTCCGCCGACCCGCAGGAGATCGGCGTAAAGCTTGCCATCCGAAATGTTTACGTCCGCTCTGAGGCCGTGCGGCGTTACGCATTGTGCAGGGCCTCGGGCAAGTGTGAAGCTTGCGACTCCATCGCACCATTTAAGGACATTTCAGGCCTGCCATTCCTGGAGGTGCACCATATTGACAGGCTTGCTGACAACGGCCCGGATAGGGTGGATCGAGTCGCAGCAATTTGCCCCAATTGCCATCGTAGATGCCATTACTCAACCGATCGACGTGAATACAATTCTGCGTTGCGCATTAAGATTGCGGCGCTTGAGCCAATCGAGCGGTAAGGATCTCTAAAAAACTAATCTGTGGCCAAACCGCTGATTACAGCCATATCCCACATCCGCAAGAAGTTCGGGGCGCAGCTTGCTCATGAATCGTGGTCTTCACCGTTTTCTCCCGCCACTCGCCTAACGGCAGGCCCTGCCTTAAGGAACGCGGCCCGGTAGGCATCGAGGCGATCGAAATGCGCTACCAGTGACCGCCGAAGCTGTGGACTGTCCTTCACTGTCAAGATGTGATCGACTAAACGACCAATATGTTCGATCTGCCGAGGTAACCTGAACGCCGGCTCCTTCCGCACTTTGAGCTCTTCATCGGCCATCATTTGTATGATTTCGGCAGGTTTTGGCAGACGCTTCAGCAAGCGCCCCTCCGCCACAGGTATCGAACCATTCATCAAGGGCTTCTGCTTGTGAAACTTCGCGAATAGGCTTGCCTCAAGGAGCGGAATGTCTTTCAGGCGATTCACCGGATATGCTTGCACAAAAGCTATTTCCCAGGGATCTATTTGTCTATTGGCGATGATATCCGACCTAGCAGAGGTCAAGTGACGCCGAACCCTGCTCTGTATCCCGTCGGTGCTTTGACCAACATAGATTGGGATTCCATCGAGGTCACACAATGCGTATACGCCTACCTTGTTGGTTAGCGCTTTCATCTGCTTTTTGCGGTATTTCTGTATCTCAGACACGCTCATTATTCCCTAATCCAACAGCTCATCAACACAGGGGCAACGCGTTCTTATGTCCGAAACGACGAACCCTCAGGGAATCTATCGACTAAAGGACTGTATGCCAAGCAGATCACGATAGAGATTAGCAGAACCCATCAATCGGCGGAAGCAGTAACGGTGCCGAATGGAACCTGCTCGCTCAACTCAGCGTAACGGCACAGAACGTTCGCAAGTTCCATGTGATGGGGCGTGCGGCATTCCGGCGCGAAGAGGCGGGGACTACCGACAACGATACAAGCGCAATGAGCGCGCGAGGTTGCAACGTTGAAACGATTGAGATTGTAGAGAAACTCCATGCCTCGCGGCGCATCTTCTGATGAGGAAGCCGTCATGGAATAAATCACAATTGCCGCCTCCTGCCCCTGAAACTTATCAACGGTCCCCACGTGGGCGTCAGGCAAGCGATCCCGTAGGCGGTTTACCTGGTCATTGTACGGAGCGACGATCAGGATATCTTTGATCGTTAATTTCTTTTCCTGTCCGCAGCGGTCTGTCCATGTAGATCCAACCCGCGTCAGGAATTCAATGATTGCCGCAACCTCCTCGACCTCTTCCGCCGAATAGCTCTGATTCCCATCATGAATGACAGGTACAAACCACAGACCCGCGCGCGTGAAGGGCGCGGGCGCCCGAAGAGTCTGTTGCTCAAGACCCGGATGCGAGAAAAGCCGTCCTTCATAGAACAGCTCCGATGTGAAACTGCATATTGTAGGATGAAGACGCCAGGTTTCGGCAAGAAAGAGCCCCTGTGCCTGACTGATCGTCCGCCCGCCATTAAGCAGATGAGCAAGGGCTGAAATGTCCGAACCCTCGGGATGGCTCCCTTTTTGCGGTTGCTCTAACTGTTGAGGGTCACCCAGCAGTACGAGGCTTTTTCCCGCCGGCGTACACGCCAGAACGTTGGCGAGTGACATCTGGCCGGCCTCGTCCACAAAAAGAACATCCACGGAATCGCTAAATTCCTCTCTGCACCAGAGCCACGAAGTTCCACCGAGAACTTTCACGGCGCCGGTTCGCAAACTTTGTAGGGCCTCATCATTTGCTCCGATCTCCCGCACCGGGCGGCTGTCGGGATCGGCATATTCCTTCCGGTGTGCACAAATCACACCGTCAACCTTCGTTTCACGGGCTGCGTTGACAACATCCTCCAGAAGCTTGCGAATGACCTTGTGTCCGACCGCCGTAACTCCTACTTTCTTTCCTTGCCTCACTAGCTGGCAAATCATGCGCGCGCCGGTGAACGTTTTACCCGCGCCGGGCGGCCCTTGAACGGGAAGAATGGAATTATCCAGCGACAAGCCGACGCGGCAGGCCGTCTCAACGATCGTTTCGTTAGGTTCCGCCCTCAACAATTGCCCTGCGATTAGGCGCGGTGTATTCCTAAGGAGGAGATCCCGCGCCGCCCGATAAGCACCGGGGCGTTCGATTCCGTTTGCGACGATCCAGTCTGCAATCCGAAGAATCGCCTCCGACTGTTTGTCGGTCGGATAACGCGAATACGCAAAGACGGAAGTCGCATGGACGCCGTCAAGCTTAAGTGGCTTTTTCACATCGAAAGTACTAGCCGCTGCGTCTGCGGCCACGACCTCTCCGAACTTCTGCTCGTCCAGCGTATAAACTGTGTCGCCCTTCCGGATCGAACACTCCTGCGGCGGATAGTGATATTGATCGATTGGAGACCTTCCCTTCGGGCTCATCTTCGGCATACGCTGCCGGAAAGATAACCCGGCAACGGCGGTTTTCTCATCGTAGAGTTCTTCTTCCGAGAGGTTCTTCATCTTGAAGAACTCCCACCATTTGACTTTCTCTTCGCGACGATGCCAATCCAAAGCATGTGCGAGAAGCCAGCGCGCCGCCTGTTCGGCGGTGCGATCCTTTGGCTCTGCCGGCAGATCCTTCGTCAACGCGTCAAACAACGCGGCCACGCGCTGCTGGTGAGCGTTCACCCCCTCACTGGGAGATGTATCCTTTACCGGAGGCCGGGGGATTTCCGTTCCGGCTGCTATTAACCCAGCACGCAGGTCTTCCAGCCAGTGCCGGAGGCGCTCGGTCGCCCGGCAATCATCTTCGTTGTACCCCTCAACCAGCCCGCACACTTCGTCTGTGAGTGTCGGCGACGGGTGCAACTCCAGCTGGTGCTCAATGAAGTGTCGCGCCTGATTGGCCTCCCGGAGCGGCACCTTGCGCGCATAATCGCAGAACTTCTCCATCTCTTTGAGCGAATACTCCTCGACACTTGCCCGGACACTGCCCTTGGTGATGACGTGGAGGTCAATGAAAATTTCCCCGCGCAGGAGACGGTCCACTTCCTCCTCGCGCGTTGCGTAGCGCAGCATCAGGCGTTTGATTGCGCCAGGTTCGTAGCTGCCGAAGTGATAAATGTGCAAGTCGGCGAAGCGCTTCATGCGGCCGAATGCCGAATCGATGAACCTTTCAAACGCCGCTCGTTCTTGAGCCCGGTTAAGCGCCCACTGGCTTTGATAGGAGAGATTTCCGTCGGTGTTCGCTGTCACCACACCGAAGAGATATTCACGGCCGCCCTCTTCAACGAACGGATCGCCTTCGAGATCGAGAAAAATGTCACCACGTGACGGAGAAGGGAGGCGAAAAAGTCCTTCCCCCGGCTCGCTGCGAAGCAACTCAAACTTTAATTTCGCCTCAGTGCGGGCCTCCCACTGAATACGAGCCTGCTCGCGAACCCGAGCATAGCCTTCGCGTGAGCCACGCGACGGTTTGAAAGGGATCGGCAGGGGAAGCTTCGCTAAGGATTCGAGAGTGGGAACACCCTGGAGCGTCAATTCCTTGCGCTGTAGTCTGGAAACCCCGGCAACAAACGATAAATGATCATCATGGCGACGCTGTCCGTCGCATTCTTTCCACCATCTGCAGATTTCGCAGTGGCTGACCGGCTCAGGGTATGTTTCCGATGAAGGCGCTTTCACCGCTGCCATAAGACTTATTTTCACCGCACGGTAGTAGGCTGCAAAGGCGGAGAAGCGGTAGGACTCCAGCTGGAAGCCGACACTCGGACGGACGACATGAAAGAAATCCGGTGCTACGCCTTGCACCTCCTCGACAAGTTCGGAATAAAGACATAACTGGAGAATCGTCTCGCCCTTGGTCTCCCGCGCCAGCTTGCAATCTACGGCTTCGTACGACCAGTTCCCCAAGTAGCTCGGGTTCTCGTGCTGCTCCACCCGAAGGAGCACGTCAGCCCGGCCTCTCCAGTCGCCACTCGCAAAACTCGCCTGAACGATGGCCTGCGCTCCACCCTTCATGGCTGCCTGTGTTGCCTCGCCCGCTGTTTCTTCGGGTTCATTCGAAAGATCGACGAGCGAGAGCCCCCTTGCGCGCAGATCGTCTATGTAAGACCGTTCATGCTCTAAACCCCGTTGCTGGAGTACGCGGAGATGCGGATTCTCCCAGGACGGCGCAGCGATTTCCTCTTTGGCGAGGCGAATATCCAGGGTGGTAAGATGACGACATGACAAGTGATTTGCCAGATCGGTCGCGGATACATAAACCGTTCCATGTCGTTCTTTCATCAGTCGAGCTTTCTTCAAACACACATACCGCGCGACCTGCCATCACGACGCTTGCGCTTCGCGCAGCACAAGCCTCGGCATTGGATAGATGTCGCGAGTCTTGGCGATTTCAGCCGTTCCCGTCTTGGAGGTTTGAAGTTCGAACATGCGTCCGGCTGAAGCGCTTTCGCTGCGCAACCTACGGCACAGGAGGTCGGCCAACGCTGAATCTTCCACTGCGACAATTACTTGGCGGTCCGTCCGCCGAATTGCCGTAAGCACTTCCACAAGGTTCAGCGCCCGGTAATCATCTATGTGCTGCACCGGATCATCGAGCAGAAGGGAGCGCCAACCACACCACGGTCGAGAGAGATGGACAGCAAGCAGAAAAGCCAGCCCGGCAGCACGGCGTTGCCCGCTACTAAACAGGAACTGGGGATTGTAGCCCTCTCCAACGACAAAATTCAGAGATCCTCGGATCTTCCCGCCAAAATCAGACTCAATTTCTGTCCAATCAGCATGCGGCCGCAATCGCCTGTAGAGTTCCTTGAGCAACGGCATAACCGTGTCAAATTGCTCCATCAGAATTTCGTTTGCAACTGTCTTTGCCGCCGCTTCCATCTGTCGCGCAGCCTCAACTGCTCGCTCAATGGAACTGAGTTTTGCAGCTTCCTGTTCAGCGCGCTCGCGAAGTTGCGCAACCTTGGTCTCTAACGCCTTGACCTTGTCTATGGCGTTAGACGTTTCTAGAATGGCAAACGCCCTTTCCAGGCGGACAAGACTAGCTTGCTCTCGGAAGAGCAGTTCCTCCGCAGCTTTGGCACTAGCGGGTGAGTCTTTGAACCCGAGCCGAGAATATGTCTCGCGGATAGCAGCCAACGAGCGATCAAGAGCGAGGCGTCGCCCATCAAGTTCCGCATATTGGCTATTAGCCTTAGCAAGAGCTTGTTCCGCACGCGCCACTTCAGATTGAGCCTTGGCTACAGCGGCAGCCGTTGTCGCGAGCCTCTTGCCTCTTGCTGCGAGTCGCGCTCTGGCGGCGGAAATAGCCGCAGCAAATTCCGGCTGTGTGCGCGCCGCGTCACATAAAGGACAGTGCCCTTCTATCAGGCCGACAGCTTCTCCATGTTCCAAAATCATGGAAATATGTGTCGCGAACTGATCACCCTCCTTTTCTGCAACATCAGTCTTGACAGCCAAACCCAGTCGCTCATCTGCCAGTGTCTTTTCCTGCGCTGCCTTTTCGCGTTCAGCACCCGCCCTTTCTACCTGCTCACGACCGTTTGCCGAAGAGAAGAATGAAGCCTCAGTCTCCACTTCTTTTAATCGCTCACGCATAGCATCCAGCTGTTGTAGAACGAGCCGTCTCTCCGCAATTAGTCTTTGTATCGCCTCAACCCTTTCTGCAAGGCCAGACGGTAGTGAAACGGGAAGTGATTCGATAATCTTTAGGGCTTCTGAAATATCCGCAGACCGCTCCGCGATGCTCCTCGCATCGGTAACTTCGCCTAGGGTTCTGCCCAATTCGTTCTGAACTTCTTTAATTCGGTTATCTTGCCTGCTTTTCGCCGCGTTGGCAGCGTTAAGAATACTGGCCGTTCGTCCCGAATAGTCTGGCCCCACCATGCTTCCGATCGCTTCCCTCACTAGGGTGAATCGGGTTTGTTCCGGAAGATCGAGACTGAGACCGGCGATGAATTCGTCCCGGATTAGAGTCGTTTGCAGCAAGGTTTCAACAGAAGCGCTCTGAGCAGATCGCTGACTGCACAACCGAGAAGTTATCTCTGAGGGTTGTACACTACAACCGCTCTCTCGACTTCGCGTAACGACAAACCTTTCATCGGCATCATTAACGAAACCCACCGATACAAAGTGCGCTTCTGCCTTGCCAGATCCAACCCACCATATGTGTTCGTCCAGGCCGCCGCCTTTGGCTGCCTTGACGCTGAATTTGTTGATGGTTCCTGTCAGAGCGAAATCCACGGCATCGAGCACAGTACTTTTGCCGGTACCGTTATGCCCGTTCAGCACTGTAAAACCTCTCGCCAGGTTAAAACGCACCTTATCGCGAAAGCCCCTGAAGCCTGATAGCTCGACGAATTCTAGCTTCATCTCTACGCTCCAAGTAAACGAACTACTTCGGCAGGTGTCACCGTCTCGTCCAGCACAGCGTTCGCCGCATCGGGGGCGATGCTGGCAAACCGCTTTCGGAGACGCTGGGTTAAGTCAAAATCTTCGCTGTCTAGCAGAGGCTGACGCTGTATCGGCAGAAGGGGGAGCAGCGCCCTCACGATCTCATCGCGTGTGCTCAGTCCGCTCGCCGCAATCTTCCTGGTTCGTTCCAAATCCTCCTCGATCCATCGGATCTCGCGTAATTGAGTATCGTCGGCGCCGCTAGAGCACAGGAAGACGGAATAGACGTTCCAAGTTTTTTCTCCAGCCTTTTGAAGAGAAGAGGCATGCACGGTCAACAGCTTCGTTTCCAAGTCTCGCCAACGACGCAGGAGTGTCGCCGCGTCTTCGAAAAGGCAGACGAAACCCATGACGGCATTGTCTTCAAAGCCAATCGTGGGCAAACCGTCCACTGACAACAGCCAGGTCTCATAGACAGCGTCTTGTAGCACTACCTGAACTGTCGATTTTAAGTCCGTCATATTCCTAGTTCTCCGCGAGCTTGCTCTAGCGTTAACCACGGGATGCCACCCCCCGCGCCGGGGCGCACTACGCTCGCTCCAGCACCCGAGGCAATAAGGTGTCCAGGTACAGGTATATCCAGTGCGCCAGCACAAACAACCACATCAGGTTGAAGAGCGGCGGGTGGCTCCCTGTAGCGGTCTCGCACCGTACTGATAGCTTCTCCTGCTCCTTGGACGATGCGGATAAGCTTTCCTCCGTACTCATACCAGGACCCACGACGTACAGCTCCTGCCTCGATCAAGAGTAGGTGTAGGAATGCAGCGGCAGCCGCGCCCGCGGATGGAGTCCTCAGTTTTGCCGCGCGGTGATATGGAATTCCTTCTGCATCCTGTCGGAAACAGTAAAATTCGTCGCTACTCATAACCGGATCAATAGCGGAATAAGGTTTGCCTTCAGCTTCCAACATCGTTTTACCCAATGCGTAGAATTTCTTTGCCCATATTTTTGAGAATGCCACCCGGAGTTCTTCAAGTGCGTCTGCGCCCGAGGCTTGCACATGCTGAAAGTGTGGTGTGCCCGCCGTTAGGCGCGCCCAGAGCGCCGGCGCGGTTGTTTGCAAATCTGCGCCACTCTTTGGATCGATGACAGTTACCGAGCTGAACGGATTGACGTTCAATGCCGTTGCGATAACATCATTCAGGTATCCCCAATCTGTCCAGAAGCCCACGACCACGAGGTCCTTTCCAGGAAGCGTCAGTCCCATCCACTGGGAACAGCTAGCGATTCGGGCGGCTATTGCAGGTTCGGCGAGCTGGGCCTTTGCCCACAGTGTCTTGTTCCGATCGCGCACGAGGCATCCGTGAAACTTAACTAGAGGACCGAAATCATTGCCAGGGGTTGTCGCCTCCTGACCAGTCAGTGCACCCAACATCGCTATTTTCCGGTCGTTCGCCCAGTGCTCAATGAGTGGATCGAAATTCGCCGACAGCGTACCCGTGGCTGCCCCGCAAATCAAGAAATCGGCGACGGCAGCATGTCCCTTGTTCGGTTGCCCCACAAGTTCATTCCACGGCACTAGGGTTCCCAAGAACAAACTCTCGAATTCGCCGTTCTTGTAAAAGTGCTCCGCTAGCTGCTCGACATTATCTCGCATGGCTACAGGCAGTGCCATGATCGGCAGGTATTTGTCGTAGCAGGTCCGGGACACTTGAACTGCTGACATCAGATCGCTTGGCGTAGGGATGGAAAGTCCGGCTCCACAAAGCAACACCAAGTTGCTGGCTTCAATGCTACCTAGCAGGCGCGTACGTGTAGGATCGTCAAAGATCATAATGCTCTATCACTTGTGCAATAATCCCAACACACATTACGTGAGATAGCTCTCCTGCGAAACCTTAAATTGTATTACTGCCTCGCGATTCTCGCCCTCAAATCACGGATTCATCGCTTCATCCAGTGCCGGAAGCTGTCCCTGCCGCCATTCTTCCTGCGTAAACGGTGGATAGAGGACCCGTGAGCAGGTCGTTTTAATTTACTGAGAAATCCTCTTCCGTTCCCAGATGCTTTAGAAAAACCAACCCTTCACGCGGCGTGTTCGGGTCGAGCGGCGTGATATCGACAAGCTGGCCATTTTCATCGACTACAGAATGCGCCATCAAAGTATATTGCCGGGCTTCACTGGGTGGCCAAAACAGCCATCCCCGCACAGGCTTCGGGCTGGTTCTTGACCCAGTCATCCACGTTGCCGTGGCAATCATCGAGCTTGATTTCCCGTCCGTTAAGTTCGACCTTGCGGAAAGGCACCGTGACGGCCGAGTTCACGCGCTTCCGGAGCTCCTGGAAATACGCGGTGTAGTCATAGCCCATGCCTTTGAATAATGGCTTTCTCTAGGATTCCAGAAGGCCGTGACCTACCGCCCACCGCCATATAGCTCCATCCAATTCGGCCAAATTGCGAGCGCCCGCCGGATGTTCATTCTGAACTCCTAATCTGAGCTTTTGGGCCAGGTCGATGTATCGCTGACCTTCGGTGGCTCCTCTACGACCACGCAGCTTGATATGTGATACCCATTTCTGCACCGGCTTATTGCTAATTGGGTACAGTTCAGGGAAGTAGTGACATAACATCTCGCTGAGCCATGCGCGCCGCATGGGGTTGCCTAATTTACCAAGTCCGTCAATTTCCTTAATTACGAGATGATCCAACTGTAAGGTAGATAAAGATTTGCGCGCATCAAGGATTCTGATAAGGGCACCACAAGCCTCTTCCCACTTTGCAGATTTCCCGGCGAACTGAAGGCCGCTGCCTTGAAGTCGCGATGTGTGGTGCGCCCATAGCTTCCAGAACGTTCGCCAAAATTGACTGCGGCTGATTCTGCCACGTGCGGAGCGCACTGCCGCCGCGCGTATTGGTTTAGCGATCTCGTGAAAAGTCGCTTGTTTCTGTCGGTTCTCACGGACGGCCCGCGCGCACGCTGATCCACGCGGCAGATCAGATGGCTTGATCTGAAGAACACTTTTGTCCGCTTTTTTTCCTTTGTAAGTTACCTTGGCTTCCGTGTAGTGATGCTGAATCCAATCTTGGCTGATCGGCGATGAATCCGTTGCTACAGAATCGAGCCAGGCGCTAAGGCGCACGAAGTCGTGGGAGGAGATTTCTGTCATCACATTCGCTTCGCAATTATTGGAAAAAGCCGCCTTCGATAAGTTCGACGATCCGATCATGCAGTAGTATTTTCCGGAGTGAGCCTTCCACGCTACGATTTTGGGGTGAAAGCCCCCTGATTGCGATTGGACAGCCAAGAACGTAAACGAAATATGTTCCGGAATCCAACGTAGAACGTTCAGCATGGCAGCCTTCCGCGTCAGGCCGAAATCAGTACCGACGAGGAAAACCACGCGTTTGCATGCCGAACCGAGCTTGTGGCTAACGTCCCACTCTGTCAAATAGGCCGATGCTATATAGAGTTCTTCCGCTTCGTCGAGCGCGCGATTGTACACATCGCGAAGCTCAGTGAGCTTTGTGGCGTTTGGACTGAGAAGAATCTGCATTGAAGCCCCACTAAGTAGTCGCAGCCGTTGCAAGGACGCTATTGCCAACATCGCTCGCAATCGCGAGGTCCTACACTTCTTAATCTGCATCGCCCGTTTTCTGGGACACTTCTCCGGTTTGGCGACAAACCGTCAACTTGGAGACGCGTGTGCTAGTCGTAAGCTAGGCTTTCCCGATGGTCGCGCTAGCGTCGTTCAAATCTAAGTCGAAGAGAACCGCGCCCAACCGTTTCAAATTGATTGCGGGAACGCTCGCCCATAGGGTTCGGAAGTTCGAGAACGAACCATTTGTCGGGCGAGAATGTATATGGGACATACAGGATTCTATATCGACGGCGCCCATCTTTTGAGGCGCTACTGGCCACCCGCAACTCATTGGCCGTCAACTCGAATTCTCCACGATCTTCCAAAGATGATTTGACCTCGTAGAGCCAATCAGCCTGAGGCGTCTTTACCAGGAAGTCATAGCCGGATGCATCATCGCCTTCCTCGCCGCCAAAGAAGTGAACGCGGTTGCCCGAGATCCACGAACCCTCATTGGCATACTCTGGATAGCGGCGGCGCAAAAAGTGATACGCAAGCCATTCACTCGCCAATCCCATTGCGGCCCGCTGCGCATCTGTCATCTGGCGTTCACCCGTAAACCGCCCTTTACCCTTCCCACCGCCGCGACCGCCGCCTGTTGGGCCTAATTCGTCAAAGGTGGCCAGCTTCACCCGTTGGCGGCTTCTCTCAAACCACGTGTGATCTTGGGACAGCGAGGCGTCGGCGATCTCTCGAAGCCGATCCGAAAAACTTGTGTCGGCAGTATCGAGGGAAGCACCGCCAAAATTTATGCTTCGTCGTACAATCTCGGATTGCTGCCGCTCTCCTTCAGCGCGCTTTTCTTCCGCCCCAAGTTCCTCTTCTCCTAACTCGAGATCGGTCAGGGAAAGAGTTTCAGGCATACCGTCTGGCCAGCAGCCTGCTCGATGACAGAAGCCCGGCAATTGGGCGGGAGAAAGCGACTCAAAATCGAGAAGGCCATTATTTTCGATCTGGCGGAGGACGGCATGTAACTCCCCGCTCTCCCATACCGCTGGTGCCGCGACTTCCTTCTTCCGGCACCATGCACGAACAATTGGCATTGCATCATTTACAAAGCTACGAACGAACTTTCGGTTCGCCTCCTGCACACGGCTCAGCGCGGGCATTGCTGGCGAAGTGTCTTCTCCAAGGACCCGGTCAAGGATGGTGTTCACGTAATGCTCGACAAAGTCCTGTTCTAGCGTCTCCCGCGTGAGAACCCATTCTGAATCGAATGGCAAGAACGTCAGATTCTTACGTTCTACGTACAGATCGAGGCTGCGCCCGTTACGAAAGTCGTCAACATGATGTCGGCGAAGGCGCTCCAAAATGTCCGGCGTCATTCTGACAAGATATGCTTCGTATAATTGGCGAAGCGCAGGTTCATTGGATATCGGCGGCTCACCCAGCGAAATCAGCGCTCTGTTAAATGCCGCATATTCAATGTTGAGCAGGCGGCGAACCTCCGCGCGATCTCCGGCTTTTTCACAGGCATGAAGCACTTCGTCGGGAGTAGGGCTGGGCCCGTGTGCATGGGCAATTAGCCAATTACGGACATTGAATTTAATGCCTGATTGATCAGCATCCGACAGTAGCTGCCAGGCCATTTCGGGTCCGCTTAGGAATGCTACGACCGGCGTTAGAAGATGCAGAACCCGGCTTAGATCAGTGCGAAGAGAAAGCCTGTGCTCTTGGACCGTCTGAACGTCACAATCAAGGGCGCTGGCAAGCGCTTCATCGCTCGGAGCGGTCAATTCCTGCATCTGGTAAACCAGCGCAAGCTTGAGCATTAGCCTCTCAGGAGTACGTAATCTTGTATCGATCAGCCGGGCGATCGATGCAGAGAGAGACTGGGCAAGGCTCGTCCAATCGAGAACAAATCTCCTCGTTAGGATGAGCGTCGGAATATCCTCGTGCTCGAAGGCATAGTGGGCCATGTGTTCGGTAGGCGTGACCCCCTGTCCGTCCACAACAAGTGAGAGTTCCTCACATTCACGCACACGAATGGCACGAGCTTTCCGGTCAACGGTTGACGTGAGGACGCCCCTTTCGAGTTGTTCACTGCAAACTTCATGTCCAATAACGAGCACTTCCGGAAGCCATTCGAGGCCGAAGGAGGTCAAAAAGGGATCGCTGGCGCTAGGCACAAAACGAACATTGTCCACAAGGAGCTGAACACCGATTCCGTCTATGCGCAGGGGTGAGAATTCTTGTCGAGACTCCAAAAGACGGGTGACACGTTCGGTAGATGCTTCGCCCACTTCCAGCACAGGGCGCCCTGCAGCGGAAAGGACCCGTGCCTCGAAGCGGTGCGCATCCTGGCTGACGATCAACGCGGGGGGAGACTCACTGTCGCCTGTCAGCGTTTCGATCTGTCCTCGCCGATGGACGACTACGGTGAATTCTGAAGAAAGCTCAGTTTGTGTTTCGGCCACTTCGTACCAAGCGCGCTGATATTCCTTGCGGAAAGTCGGACGGTCATTTGAGGCAAGTTCGGCAGCGATCGTTGCAAGATACGAGAGTCTCCCGACCGCGGTTCCTGCGCTTTGCCAGTCCTGGATCCCAACAGCGTCACTGAAAACAAAGTCCGCCAGCTCACTGTGATCAGCAAGGTCAATGGCAATTTCGGGAATTCGATCTACGAATCGAGGCGGGCCGCCGCGACGTGCCCTGGCGGCCCAGCAATGACCGGGACGTCGGAAGCCAACTCCCTCGCGTGTGTTCGCTGCTATCCAAGGCTTCGATCGCACAAATGTCGCGAGGGGCGTGGGCAGCTTCTTGGAATCCCAGTCCCGCTGGTAACGATCGAAGCGCCCAAGCTCGAACCGAAAGAATTCGCCCCGATGTGCCTTTAAATGCTCGAAAATGAGAGTGGAGAGCGCATCGCGGGCGGATTCAGGAATCTGGTCGTATTCACTCTGGCCGGGAAAGCGCCACGGCTCGCCCTTCATCTGGTAGTCCGTATAGGGGTGGTAGAACGATACGCTGGCCACTTCGGAGCACCAGTCGTCCTCAAATCCTTCCGTCTTCTTGCCGTCGCGTAGCAGGCTCATCCATCGGTAGGATGCTTGTCCTCCGCGGGCAATGCGGCCTGCTACAGGCCGGATTCCATCAGCAACACCGATAACTTCCAGGAAACGGACCCATTGCCGGCGACTATCAAGCGCGAGCGATGGCCAATCCTTATCGGGAACAAGGAGCAGTTCACGCGCGCGCTTGCAATCGGCAGAAAGCTCCGCCACCTCGAACAAATAGTTTTCGACGGTCCGCCCGATTGACGTCCACGACGACGAAAATGTCGCCGTTGACGCGGGGCACCAGCCAGACAGCGTCAGTACATATAAGTCAGCGTCACGCAATATATCGTCAACCTTGGCACCCGCTGCACGCCAGACCTGGAACGCCCAGACAAGCGCCTCTTCGCGGCGACTATCGTTCGCCTTTTTGCCCAAAGCTGATTTGAGGCCTTCCAAGGCAACTACGGGGTCATAGAGCCTTAGGAGTCCGGCGCGTACGAACGCATCCAAAGTCTGTTCGGAAAATTTGATTTTCTCCTCGACGAAGCTAAAGCGCCGGGTCAATGTGCCAGGAGGCATCGGAATACCTCCCCATGATCTCTTGCCCTTTCGTGATTCCCCCCGGACGAATATTTGCGCATGCGTATCGGTGTTGTCGGCCGCAGCAGACCGCAGCTTACCCGTGTGATCTAGAAATATTGCTCTGTCTTTCAAGACACTTAGCTCGACCCCTACGGCGTCGAATAGTTTAACGAGATCGTCGTAGAAGCGTGACCAGGCACGTAGACCGACCTTTCGCTCAAGGAGCGACTGCGAAAATCCTTCGGCCCATTCAGCGAGCTGATCTCGGCTTGGAGTAAGCGTCAGGTAGAGTCGCCCGGCCATTGTTGCCAAGCGGGCCAATCGTCCATGGTCCAATACATAGGAAACAAGATTAGCGCCGACATACCGAGCCACATCGGATGCCTTCAGGATTGAAAATTGACCTTCTGGCCAGACTGAGATCGCTGACAGGCTGCTCCAGGTATCTGCCCCTTCGACAGGGATGGCTGGAATGATTTTCGCATCCCTGATCATGCTTCCGGCTTCCACCAGCGCACCGTCGAGCTTTGCTGCTTGTTCGCCCGTCCAGGCGATCAGATCAAACACTGCCCGGGCAGGCACAGGGAGTTTTCGTTCAATGATCGAGAGTGCGGACACAACACACGCTTCTGCCGCGGCCTCCATGAGCGTTTCATTCAGGGATAGCCCAAGGTTAACGTTGCGACGATCGATGTCCGCGAAGAAAGGCGCGTCCAAATACCCTAACAGAGGTGATACGGACATCTCCCCCATTGGCAGAAAATTATATAACCGACCGTTCGCTATGCCGTCACTGTTCAGTCCCACAGCGACCGACACGACAGGGTCGCCCTTCCATTTGAGCCACCGCTTAAGCTGCGGCGCCGCAGGAATGCTCTGTGTGACCGCCTCTAAGACTCGCTCTCGATCAACAACGCGACGAACAACCAAAAATCTGCGGCCTTCGCCTATATCGACCTCACATAGCGAGCATCCGGCGGCGTTAGGAACATCGCCCATTGCGATTTGTGTTCGGCGCAGAAACTTTCGGTAGGGCGCCTTTTCGGGAACATCGATGTCGATTCGGACTTGGCCGATTCTGTCCAGAAACAGGAGAAGCGGGACCTCAAGATTCGCGAGCGCCTGCACCTGTTCGGTGGCCAGAGCGACGGCCCGCACAGATTGCAGCCGAGCGGCGATAACGGTGGCATAGCCGCCGTGGGCAAAGGCGAGTATTTCATCGGGTTGCTGATCGATGGGAAGCGGGACCAGATAGCGGGGGATGGTGCTGGCGACTTTAGCGGCAATCTTTGGTTCAACGTTGTACGAGGCCAGCAGGTGCTCAATTTCCTGAGTTGAAGCGAACCTGAAGCAGTACCCATCAAACCGGGCCGATTTGCACGCTTTCGCCTGCGAAAAGATCTGAACATCATCCGTAAGCGCCTCGACGCTGCGAAATCCAAGACCCTTGTTACCGATCCCCTCTCCGATTTCCTTAGCGCTAATTGCAAGGTTTCGAACGGCCTCAATGTCACGAGGCCTGAAGCCCGTCCCGCCATTGGCGATATAGAGGATGCCCTCGGTTCCAGATTGAACCACAAGCCGTATTGATATCTTTCCGGATTCACCGACACAATGCGCGTCGTGGGCATTTTGGATAAGTTCGTAGAGAACCCTGTCGCCGTACTGCGTGCCGATGACTTCATTGAGATTGTGGAGGCTTTCGTAGACCTTTGAGCCGCGTCTCTCCGTGTCAACGGCATTTTCTAGCTCCGAACGAACGAGGGATTCGAGTTCGGTTGCCGCAGATTGCGCGGGTGTTGCCTGATCAGGCTGTTTCAGTAACAAGTCCAAAGCGGGGCATCTCCTCTGCGTTGATTACGCGGCTGTCCGAACTTCCGCCTAAGATGCGGCGCGAAGGATGCGTTCCAGGCGCCGGCGCGCATAGCCATGCTTTTTTATCTCCTCACGAACTTCCTGCGGGCTGACGCCGAAGGCCACGGTTCCGCGAAGTGAGGTCGAGAATGAACTCCAATAGCGCCATTTGCCGCCGCCGGAAAGGTCAGGGAGCTTTTCTCCCGTCCTGGTATCCGAAAAGCACAAATCACGGGGATCGACAGAGCTGCGGAAAACATGAAGCGTGTACCAGTCAGGACGGCGGTACCGAGTGCCCTTTGAGAATGGGACCGAATTCATTTTCACGTCGTTCTGATCAACCACAAAGCCACGGAGCTCCATGGCCTGTCGCACCATGTGTCCAATCAGCTGCTTGATCCGGTCCCGAAGTACATCATCTTTGAATTGCCTGAGCAGGGCCTCCTCAATTCCGGCGACGGCAGGCTGGCCGAGGTCCGACGCTACCTCCATCGCGCGTAGCGTTTCATCATCGGTGACAAATGCCCATAGCTTGTGTCCCAAAGGGGTGTTGGCAAGGCTGGCAAAACGTCCCGGATTGTAGTCCGCATAATTCATTGGCGTCAGAAACTTCCTCCCAACTGCAGACAGCCCTATTATGACAGGCCATATATGCCCCGTCAGCATCCGAATTGCCGATTCGCCGTGGTCAGGGCGCTCACTACCTACGTTCGGGCAGTTTCACTTCTTAGCCAGACCGGGCCTGCGGCGCAAGCATTCCTTCAAGGTGACCGGAAACGCCCGACCCGGTGACGTGATGCGACGCGGACCCGATGTCAGCTTCGGGGGGTCTGGAACATCCTCGCCTCCCTAGTGGCAAGGCGGCGCCGGTTAAGGCAAGCGAGCGGTTGCCGCAGCTTATTTCTCTCGCCGTCGATTTTAGGGAACGATAACGTCCTATATCATTCGCTACCGGTTGGCAAGGTCGCGACCTCGATATATGGCTGTCTTGGAACTGCTGTTACTTTGCCCGCGCGGGCCAGGCCCTGGCGAGCGAAGAGCCTAGACCCGCCGCAATCCGGGCCAGTCAGAGGCAAAAATCCGACACAACGCCTGTCGGGCTGCTGGCAGTGTTCGCATTGCGGATCGAGGGGCCGCACGGGTGAAACTTGCGCCTGTCGAAGACCTTTCGTTTGGTACGGAGCTTCGCCATACCGCGACCTGTCCTCTGAAAAAGTGAAAACGCGTTGAGCCCGGAAACGTTGTTTGTTTCGCTGGCGGCCGGAAGACAAATAATTGCGTTTCCTGCTTCTCGTTCTGGTGATTGAGAATGCCGCGTTTTCACTCTGTGCTTCCTCCAAAACGCTAACGGAGCACAAACGGAGCACAGGGTTTCGACCATGCTTTAGTTGTTGACACCGCCTTCGTGCCAAGAATTGTCTGGCCAGTATCCCGTTCGCTTTTCAAGAGCGCGGTTCGGGCGCTTACAATGCCCATTCGGAGTGTTGAAGGGTATTCATGAACGAGGTCGATGTATTTCTGGAAGTCTATGCGGACCTTCGGTTTCCGCTCATTGCCGTCGATATGGAGAAGTTGCGGGACGAGTTACGCCAGCACAAACAGATGGGCCAGAAAAGCCACTTCGCCGTCAGACTGCATGGAACATCCGGAAAGCGCAGAGCAGCCCTGGTCTCAAGCCTGCGCGGTCTTTTCAGGCGAATTGACGTTCAGCCTAAAATGATCGGCCTGATAGCGAACTCTGAGACGATGCAGCGCGCCAGCCTGTCGGAGACGGTAAGATCCTTTGCGGGCGAGCGACCGGCGTTCGCTGTCTATGAGCATGGCGACATGCTGGTTTGGGAAGAGGACAGCCTCTGGCCTTTGGCATTCTCGACCTTGCTTCAGCAATTTATGAACGTAATGACGTTACACCAAAAGCTGATTGAGGAGCGCATCGCCACTATGGAGAAGGAGTTGCACGACGCAGGATGGGCCAGTGAGAACGTCGAAGGGGTGGTGTCTGAGTTTCCGCGACAGCTGCCGACGCACCTGCAGTACGCGATGGCATCGCTCGGTGCCTGGCTTGGTGGCGCTCTTAACGTCCAATACTTCGGATACTATGCCACCATCCGACAGATCTACCATCCGAGCCTGAATATTAAGTACGCCAAAAGGATTGGGTTTGGTGATGCGGACGCGGAGGCGCTTGCCTCAAGCGGCATGGTGGCCATACCGGCTAGTCTTATGTCCCCACTTGTCGACGCGCAGGGAAGCAACATCGTGTTTGGCTCGATTCAAGTCGACGAGTTCAATATGGCGAACGAGCCATCGCCCGCCTTTATGGAAACGAAGGATATAGAAAATGAGCGCTCGTTGCCGGGGTTCGTGCTCGACACGTTCTACCGGGCCCCTTTCCGGGCACGCGTTCCGAGCGGCTACGGTTTCTACGGTTTGAAAAACGTGCTCCGAGGTCACTATGCGGAGTTCTACACTGGTCTCTCACCACACGCGATGGTGCGTTGCAAGCACTATTGTGTACCGATTGTAGAGATCGCGAGCCGGGAAGAGCTTTCGTTCCATATTGCCAAGATCCCATTGCGCAACAAGGATGGGCTCTTTTTCCGTGGGCAGCGGCGTCTGTACCTTCTCAAGCGACACGAAGCCGTTAGGAAACTGCTGTTCGCCGATTCGTGCTCGGATGAGCCGTCGCTAGTCACTGCAGCATCGCGCGAGTCGGATTACGACTACGATTTCGTTCACTTTGGGCTTAAGGCATTCTTGGAAGAGGACGTCCTTCGCAGAGCCGATGAGGGAGAAAGCGGGCTTTTCGAAAGGTGGAGGAACGAAGCGGTGAACCCAATGTGTAGTCTGGACTACGCTGTGATCGCGCTTGCCCAGCATTATGGCATTCCCAGTCACGGACTTGATGTCACGACTAGCGCGGATGTAGCGCTGTGGTTCGCCACGAACCGGTACAGTCGCAATGATTCGAGGTTCGCCACGTACACCACGTTAAGGACCGAAGACTGGCCCGCTGACCGAGAGGAGTGGCCCGTTGTCATTGCTTGCCAGATGGTAACCCAATCTATTGAACAATCCCTCCGTGATTGCCAAGAACTCGCGACGTTCGGTTTCGATGCTCGAAGACCACGGAAACAGCAGGCGCGATTTTTTCACGGCGGCCACAGCGACCATCAAAATCGGTTGGCGGAAGCGGTTGTATGCGTTTTCAGGCTCGCCCCCGGAGCATACGAGACAAAGCTGACTTTCGATGCTCTGTTTCCTCCGCCGGAAGACGATCCAGCCTACCGTGTGATGCTAAGATTCGCGTCATCGCCGGTTTTTGGTCCCCAGTGTGGCCGCTTTGTAAATCGCTTTCACACCTAGCGGGGAACCCGCATAAGATTGAGCCCCGTGAGGTGTGCCGGCGAAGTCGAAACCGAGAGATCATTATTATTTAGCGTCATCCATATTATTTAGCGTCATCCATGAACGGCTTATCTCCTCGACGCCGGAAAATCCCATTGCTTGTCGTCTACACGGAGCTTTTCCATCGCAATCAGCGCATCTGCTTCGGACTGTGTGAGACTGATATCGGCCATCCCGAGGGCGCCTCAAAAAGCGGATTATAGAGTACGCTAACGCCTCGGAAAAGCCTGCCCGGTCTTTGGTTCATCAAGAGTACATGTTTATCCCTAGACGGCGCTCCTTCACGCTCATGCAGGACCAGCGAAAAACATCCCCGTAGGCCATTTTTGTGCATGATAAAGGACGTTATCATTCGCAACGTAGGAGTGGTTATAGCGACAGCGCATGCCGGCTCCTCAATCCAGCACGCAGCTGTCGCAGAGCGACTCACAAATAATCAGATTCCATGTGGCTCCCAAAGGCTATCCGGCTGATCGGCAGTTAGTTGCCTAGTCTGAACCCAATTCCCTGAGCGATGGATGAGGCTTGATTGATTTCTAAAGCCGAAGTCTTCGAGACATCGGCTCCGAGTTGGGGGCCGAGCTTGGCCATGTCGTCGGTGAAGAGTGTGGCCTCGTGGCTGGCGCGGGAGATGGAGACGTAGCCGAAGCGGGAGTTGAGCAGGTCCGGGTGGATGCTCGTATCGGCATGAACGAGGACGCGTTCGGCAGTGAGGCCCTGGGAGCTGTGACTAGTGATGGCATAACCGTGATCGAAATGGCGATATTCCTGGGCGCTGAACTCGATCTGGCGGTTGTCGTCGAGGCGTGCAGAGAGCCGACCATCGGGATGGATCGTCTCGATGGTGGCGAGGTCGCGATTGGCAACGCCGAGCGATTTGTCGGGCGCAGTGAACTGTATGCGGTCGCCTACGGAGAACTCGCGTTCGATCTCCCGGTAGACGCTGACGCCTGTGAGGCGGCGGGGATCGTAGGTGGCAAGTTCTTTATTCGCTTTCTCGACCGTGAGCTGGTTTGCGGCCGGGTTGATCGCGACGACCGATGCGTAGGCGGCAGCTTCGA
>Ga0182018_10001148_pt1 | contig 31340 bp, 29 predicted proteins | sample 812P2MmetaG_FD_120490 | JGI IMG/M metagenome (GOLD analysis project Ga0182018, IMG submission 120490) | Permafrost microbial communities from Stordalen Mire, Sweden - 812P2M metaG | ecosystem: Environmental > Terrestrial > Soil > Wetlands > Permafrost | place: Sweden: Stordalen | collected...
CCGATCGATGCTCAAGTCGGACCCAATCAATTTCGCTCCATAGATACTGCACTGTTTCGAGTAGGTCGCCACCTGTCACAAAGAAGTTCACACAGTCCGACACCCCAACAGCACGATCGTCTATTTGGAATACACCTTCCGTCCTTTTCGTCAGCACGCCTTCGATCCACCCTGCCGAGCTAAAAATGTGCTGTGCCTTGCCTCGATCTGTCTCCCTTTTCGGCACGAGCAAACTTTATCGAAGTTGCCATTGTCGGGGCCGATCTGACCAACTGACTCTGACCACAAAGTGCCGGTCAGCCACCATCGATGACCGCCCACGACCCGGTGATCGGGGACACCGGCGTCTAGTCTCGATTACGTGCCTGATCCCGTTCCAGATGGTCCCTCCGAATCGACTCCAACCACTTCCCACCGGCGACGCTGCCCCGAGTGTCGTGGTCGCAAGCAACTTCCCGGAATGATCAAGACCACCGGGATGGGGAGTGGAATGGGCAGCGCCTTCGGACCATGCCCAACGTGTGGGGGCGTCGGTTACGTCACGGATGAGATCGAGGAGTAGGAGCTAGAAGGCCGCCGAGCTTCTACTGACTTCCCCACCGGTCCTGTATTTAGTGATGGCCCTCTAGCCAGGGCTGTGGCCTACGCAACCGACCGCGATACTGACTGTTGCCCCCTGTCGAGCGTCAACCGGCTCTTTGGTGGTGCAGCTTGCAATGCCGTAAGGAACCATGACCATCTTCCCTCTGGCTGCGACTGTGTAAGTACCGGATGGAATGCGAATGGAGAAAGACGAATCCGCTGGCACACTGACAGGGATGCGTTTGCCACCGGCTGCAATGAACCAGAGATTCGCTCCAAAACCTTGGTAGTGGCCTTGCTCGGGGTACACGACGCCCTTGACGTTTCCGTACCCGGGTGTGGCACTGGTGCTTCCGCAACCTGCGACAATGCAAACAAGGGGCGTCACCATCAATGCAAGCCATCTGCGGAGATTCATATCCACTGCTAGTTTTCCACACGCCCCGAGGTGCGGATCAGCCATTGTGATAACCGCGGCCGACCCGGTGATCAAGGGCACCCATCCAAGTCGATGCGAACCGTAGCTGGTGCGCTCGCAGATGCCCTGAAGATGACTCCATCCGCTCGGCCAATAAGGCCGTTCGCGTTGTCCAGTGCTCGACGACGAGTGAGGGAGTCCCCGTCGGGAACCAACGTGGCATTGCCGCGGTACCACGTACGTCGAACCTTGACCCTCACTTGTGGATTGGCAACCACGTTCTTTTCGTAGTCGCACCCCATGCCGTGTTCGGAGACCAGCCAAAAGACCGATCCGTCAAGTCCGTTGCCAATCGGAGTCAACCGCAGGGCTCCGCTCCGCCGACCGGTTGTCTCAAGTAATGCGAAGGCATTGGGAGCGAGGCCAAGACGTAGAAGCAGTCGCATGACAGGATTAACCGCGTACTTCTCGAAAGCCCGCTGAAGGTTGCCACCTTTCGCCACGTCGCCATGTTCCCATAGGTCCGGGCGAACTCGCAGAAGGCCGGCGGATGGGGTCGTCACTTCTGCGGCATCGGGGTCGACCCGGCACCGTCTGAATCGACGAGCACTTTGAAGCGCACCATCTCCTCGACTATGTCTGTCTCCAACCAGCGCCGAAGAAGCGGTTCGGCCATCCATCGCCATGGACTCTTGAAACGGAACATTTCTCGATGAGTGACTACAGTCCCGTCCTCAGTCATTTTGCGAGTCGAAGCTACCCTCGAAGTCAAGGAACCAGCGGGCCGGGCCGGTGATCGCCGATCCGATTGCCAAGCGTGACGAGGTAATCGTAAAGGGGTAGGTCCCCGCCGGGCCAGGGAGACCCTTGATACGGCCCGAGAAGCTGACCGTGCCACTATTACCGTTTCTGTTCACCGCCCCAACTTTGCCGATCTTTCGATCCGCTTGCTGGTATCGGTTCAGGTCAAGAACGAACTCGAAGACCTCTGTCGGAAGGGCAGCGACGGTTGTGGTTGCCTCGCCGATGATCATCTGTGCAACGTATACCTAACCTCTTGGCTCAGGCGATCACGCCCTGGTGTGCAGCCACCCTCCCGGCTGCCACCGAAGCGCCAGTCCACCTTCTCCGGAGTCCATTGTCAGACCCTCTCGAGATCCAGCAGCAAGGCGACCGTCAATTGCACGTTCAAGGAGTCAGCTTCACCGACCGAGGGCAATCCCGATTCGTTCCGGAACCTGTCGATGGTCAAAAGCTCCCATGGTCGCTGGCTGATCGATAACTATGGTCAAGGGTAAGTGTCTTGAGAGGTCGATGGGCACGGAGCCGCTCCTCGATCCGGTGACAGGGATGCTCAGGGAGCGTTGGCAGGGAAGCGTGCTCGTCAGTCAGATGTCTCTGCCTTGAACATTTCGAACACCGCTCCACATCGGCTACAAAACACCACTTCGATCGACAACGGAGGGTTTCCCTGATCGGTTGGGCTCGGCTCCACGGTGATCAGGCGGTAGACCGCAACTTGGCCAAGGTCAGAATGGCAACGTTGACATTTGGGCACGTCTGAGAGCTGCGGTCTCGAATCATCGGCACCCACCGACTCTTTGCCTTGATGGCCGGACAGGAGCCCTATGACTTCTTGGCGCACCCGATGCAGATCGGCACCGAGGCTCCGAAGGACCTGAGCGCCAACTCCCTCGCCCTCGCGAACCAGGCCGAGCAGTAGATGTTCGGTCCCAATGTAGCTATGACCCAGTTGCAGCGCCTCCCGAAATGCAAGTTCGAGAACCTTCTTGGCCCGAGGAGTGAAGGGGGGCGATCCAGTCGAAGCGGTCCCGACCAACCCGATCGTCTCCGCGACTCTCATACGAACGGGTTCGAGCGATATATCCAGTGCCTTGAGCGCGGCGGCTGCAATTCCTTCGTCCTCGCGAATGAGACCAAGAAGAATGTGCTCCGTCCCCATAAAGTTGTGGTCGAGTAGGCGCGCTTCCTCCTGAGCGAATACCAACACACGTCGACTTCTATCCGTCATTCGCTCGAACACTGCAAAAAGGGTACTGGCCAATCGGGCTTCCGGCAGGGTCACGGCACCGGCGGTCAGGGGCACTGCTTCGGCCCTATGCGATCAGCCGAGAAGGCTTATGCGCACCGTCGCCTCCCGTTGCTGAGACCAGCCAATCAAATGCCCTAGTGAATAGTCCTCGGTTTGTCGAGACAGTCTGATAGTTGACCGACCGGCGGAATGGCCTTGTCGTGCGGGCGGATCCGATCCCGTTGCAAGACGAGGTAGATCCCGATGGCACCGGCCGCCGCCCTAGAACACCACCGAACGGAACCACCCACTCCCAGGGACTCTGTGACGAACAGACTTGTGGACCAGAGTGATGTACACCTCCGGCCGTGCCCAAGCCACCGTTAGAGCAAACTCCCAACAGGAGGTGGGAATCGCCAATAAGGACAAGGACGTAGATCGTGAGCACCAGCGAAACGCAGCCGCACAGGATCGCCGCCGGCCGGGAACGGGTGCCGGCATGATCTGGCCGTTCCGTCCGACTGGCCTGGGACCGGGTGCTGCGTCTGTCCGGAGTGCGGACCAGTGAACTAATTTCGGAGCATGCCAAGGGGTGACGTGGCCTCCGGGGACGCTGATCGGGCAGCCAACCGAGTGCCCAGTGTCAAGGTTGATCTGATGGATCGCCGCGACCTTCGACCATCGATCCATCGAGTACGGATCACGGATACAGTTTCGCCCCGCAAGGTTTAGTGCCGCCCGGAATTCGCCAGTCGGACCCAGCTAGGTCCGGTGAAAGGTAGGGGCTCAGGCCGATGAAAGCCTTTGGTGCCCAGCTGAGGTGCGCTTCTGCCGCCGTGCTCCTCTCCGCCGTGGCGGCGATCCTGATCCCTGCGACTGTTTCGGCAGCGCAGGTCCCACAAGTCAGGGCACCCCACATTTCTGTAGGCCACGTGCGAGGCAACTGGGCGCCAACGCGACGGTCACTCGATGTCGCACCGTGGCACAGTCATCCCGGACGATTGACCAAAACATCTCATGGCAGGACCGGAACCAACACCGCCGAGTCAGCCAACTGGGCCGGGATGGTTGATTCAGGTGGCACGGCGGTGTTCACGGAGGTCCAAGGTGAGTGGACGGTACCCGCTGTGGCGGCATCCGCCAGCGATGAGGATTCAGTAACGTGGATCGGAATCGACGGCGCAACGAACACTGATCTGATCCAGACCGGCACGGCACAGGACAGTGGCCCCGACGGCGGTTACTACGCGTGGGTCGAACTGCTTCCAAACGCATCGATCGATATAGGGGCGGTCGACCCCGGCGACGAAATGGAAGCCTCCATCGACGAGACCTCGGCAGGCGATTGGACGATCTTCACCGAGGACGTAACGCTCGCCCAAAGCGCAACCAACTATGTCACCGGCTATTACCCGCCGTCAGCATCGGCGGAGTGGATCGAGGAGGCGCCCATCGTTGGGTGTTGCCAGGCGACCCTTGCGGACTTCGGTACGACGGGGTTCATTGATCTGGGAGTCACCGCCACGGATCTCAGCTCTGCGACTCTGACTCCAGTTGAGATGGTCAACTCCGACGGCACCGTACTCGCCTACCCCAGTGCATACGACGCCGGCACCAATTCCTTCGCAATCACCTACGGGTCGCCTCCGCCATCGGTCACCTCGCTGAGCGTGGCGGATGGCAGTACCTCGGGGGGCACAACTGTGACTATCAGCGGTAGTAACTTCAACGGCGCTTACGCGGTCGAGTTTGGTGGAGTGTCCACCTCTTTCATCGTCGATTCGGCTGATACGATCACCGCTTCCTCGCCTGCCGAGCCAGCGGGCGCGGTCAATGTGACGGTGAGCACCCCGTGGGGCGTCAGCGCTCTGTCGGGAGCGGATCAGTTCACTTACACGTCGCCTCCGCCTCCGCCCGCCCCGCCACCGACGCCTGCGGTCTCGGGATATGACCTAGTCGGGTCCGACGGCGGGGTGTTCGTCTTCTCCGGCGGGTTCTACGGATCGCTTCCGGGACTCGGCATCCATGTCGACAACATCGCTGGCATCGTTCCGACCGCCACGGACACCGGCTACTTCCTGGTCGGATCCGACGGAGGAGTGTTCGCTTTCAATGCGCCTTTCGCCAACTCGCTACCTGGCGTCGGTGTCCATGTCAACGACATTGTGGGCATCGTGCCCACGCTCGACGACCAGGGCTACTTCCTCGTAGGCAGAGACGGGGGTGTGTTCAGCTTCAATGCGCCCTTCGAGAACTCCCTGCCCGGAATCGGCATCCACGTGGACGACATCACCGGCATCGCAGTGACCCCCGATGACAACGGCTACTGGCTCGTCGGCTCAAACGGAACCGTCTATGCCTTCGGGGACGCCACCAACTACGGGAGCGCCCCAGCGGGTGCCGTGGGCATCACCGCTACCCACGATGGGGGCGGCTACTGGGTGGTCGGGGCCAACGGGGCGGTGTCCGCCTTCGGGGACGCCGGAAACTTCGGGGACCTGCCCGACCTCGGGGTGAACGTGGACAACATCGTGGGCATCGTGGTCTCACCCGACAGCCAGGGCTACAACCTGTTTGGCAGCGACGGTGGCGCTTTCTCCTTCGGGGACGCCACTTACGAAGGCTCGCTCCCCGGATTGGGCGTCCAAGTGGACAATGTGGTGGGGGCAGTGCCGACTTGATGAGCCGACGGCGGCAATGGGCGGGACTCACCTAGCCTCCGGCCATGACAGGAACAGAGACAGGCGCACGTCGTGCCAGCGATGACCGAACCACCCCGCCCTGCGGTCTCACCGACTGCCGGTAGACGCCCCACCCACCTCCACGTCCGAGGCCATCGACCCCCGTCCTGGTACGTCGCTACCTCGGGACGGGTTGAGAGGCTCCCTGCGAGAAATGGCGACGAGCGACCAGGGCTTTTGCAGCGTTGCGGCACCATGGTGGACGCTCCCGGGGTAGCACCTGGCACCAGCTCGACGCTCGACCGGCCTCGTGCGCCGTCGTGCCGTCGCTAAACGGATCCACCGATGCGACGTTCGAGCCCTCCGATCGAGGGTCTCAAAAGAGCGCGACACCTGTCCGATCGTCCCAAGTCAGAGGGGTGCAAAACCCGATTTTTGTGCACACTTTCGGGCGCTCCGACGACCCCGACCCCGAGCCCACGAGTGCCCGCTGCCGAAACGGCCACCATCGAATTTCCCTTACGCCACAACACTTTCTCGCTCTCGCCCGCCGCCCTGTGCCATCCGCCTGCCGGCGCCCGGGGCTGGCTGGCCCCCCCGCCCCGTCGTCCTCTGCGTCGCCCCTTCGCCCGTCGCCCCGTGCCTGTCGCCCGCCCGTGTCCCCCGTCTTTGGCCCCGCCGGCCCCCCTTCCTCCCTCTCTCCCCGCACTGGGTGGTTTGGCGCCCTCGGCAGTGGCGCCCTCGGCAGGACTCGAACCTGCGCTCACGGCTCCGGAGGCCGATGCTCTATCCGCTGAGCTACGAGGGCGTGCGACGGGCGGGGTGGGCTGGTGGGGCCAGCCGACCACTGCCCATGCGGTAGGCCAACTGTAGTGCGACCCACCGGGTGGGAACCCCGGACCAACCGGCCAGGGCGCCGCTACGACGTATCCTCGCAGCACCATGTCCATCCGAGATGATCTGGCCAGGGCGGTGGCCGCCGCCGCCGCCACCGTGGCGGCGCGGGACGGGCTCGCCCTCGAGGTCGACCCGGCCTCGGTCCAGCTGGAGCGCCCGGCGAGGCGTGAGCACGGCGACTGGTCGACCAACATCGCACTGGTGGCGGCCAAGACGGCCGGCGTCAAACCCCGGGACCTGGCCACACTGCTGGTGGAGGTGCTCGACGCCGATCCACCCCGACACGTCGCCTCGGTCGAGCAGGCCGGGCCCGGGTTCATCAACTTCCGGCTCGACGATGGATGGCTGCACGATGCCCTGGTCGAGGTCCTCGATGAGGGCGAGAACGGCTACGCCAGACCCGACGTCGGGCACGGCGAGCGGGTCCAGGTGGAGTTCATCTCGGCCAACCCGACCGGGCCCATCCATGTGGGAAACGGCTGGTGGGGGAGTTACGGCGACGCCTTGGCCCGGGTGCTGGCCCGCGCCGGCTATCAGGTGAGCCGCGAGTACTACGTCAACGACACCGGTGGGCAGATCAGGACGCTCGGGGAGAGCCTTCTCGCCCGTCATCGCGGGGAGGACGTGCCCGAAGGCGGGTACCAGGGCGAGTACGTCACCGAGTTGGCGGCTGACTACAACGGGCCCGACGACGTGACGGTGGCTGGACGATGGGCGGCGGACAGGATCCTCGAGCGCATTCGGGCCACCCTCGAGTCCGTGGGGATCGTCTTCGACGAATGGTACAGCCAGGCCTCCATCGAGGAGAGTGGTGCCGTCGACGAGACCATCGCCCTTCTGGCCGAACGGGGCCTGGTGTTCGAGCTGGACGAAGCCACCTGGTTCCGGGCCACCGAACTGGGTGACAGCCGCGATCGTGTCCTGCGCAAGTCCAACGGTGATGCCACCTACCTCGCCGGGGACCTCGCCTACCACCGTGACAAGTTCCTCATCCGTGGCTTCGACCGGGTGATCGACGTGTTCGGCGCCGACCATCACGGGCAGGTGGCCAGTCTGATAGCTGGTGTCGAGGCGCTCGGCATCGACCCCGGCCGGCTCGAGGTCAAGCTCGGACAGATGGTGTCGCTGGTGGACGGGGACGCGGCGGTGAAGATGGGGAAGCGAGCCGGCAACGCCATCCCGCTCGACTCGCTGGTCTCCGACATCGGCCCCGACGCCACCCGCATCCTGAGCCTGATGACATCGCTCGACCAGTCCACCACCTTCGACCTGGCTGTGGTGAGGGAGCAGTCGGTGGAGAACCCGGTCTTCTACGTACAGATGGCCAGTGCCCGAATTGGCGGGGTGGGGCGCAAGGCCCACGAGCGCGGGGTGACCAGGTCGCCGCTCGGCGACGTCGACCTCACCCTTCTCACCCACGAGCGGGAGCTCGAGCTCATCCGCTGCCTCGAGGAGCTCCCCGAAGTGGTGGCCGACGCCGCCCTCGACCGGGCGCCGACCAAGGTCACCGCCTGGGTCCGGCGTCTCGCCTCCTGTTTCCACGGCTTCTATCACGACTGCCCGATCCTCACCGACGGCGTGGATCCGGCCCTCACCCAAGCCCGGCTGTGGCTGGTCGAGGGGACCCGCATCGGGCTGTCCATCGGCCTCGGCCTGCTCGGGGTGTCGGCACCGGAGGCACTGTGACCACCTCGGACCAGCGCGCCGGTGCCTCTCTCAACCCAGCTGACCCGGCCGCCCCGGTGGCACCTGGGTTGCTGCCCATGACGGCCGCCACTGATCCATCCGGGCGGCTGCGCGTCGGTGGAGTCGACCTCGTCGATCTCGCCGAGGAGATGGGTACGCCGCTGTTCGTCTACGACGAGGCGCACCTGCGATCCCGGTGCCGCGAGGCGGTCGAGGCGTGGGGGGACGGCGTGCACTATGCCACCAAGGCGTTCCTGTGCAAGGCGATGGCCCGGCTGGCCTACGAGGAGGGCATGGGCCTCGACGTGTCCACCGGGGGTGAGCTCCACGTGGCCCTCTCCGCCGCCGTCCCCGCCGAGCGTCTGGTGCTCCACGGAAACAACAAGTCCGACCAGGAGCTGGCCTCGGGGCTGGACGCGGGGGTGGGCCGCATCGTCATCGACTCGTTCGACGAGATCGAGCGCCTCGAGCGGCTGCTCACCGAGCGTGGGGCTTCCGGGGAGAAACCAATCCGTCCCAAGGTGCTGGCCCGCATCACCCCTGGCGTCGAGGTGCACACCCACCGGTTCGTCCAGACCGGACAGGACGACTCCAAGTTCGGGTTCGGGATGACCTCGGGGGCGGCCGCGGAGGGGGTCGATTGTCTCTCGGGGCTGCACGCCCGACGCCTCGTCGAGTTCGTGGGGATCCACGCCCACCTGGGCAGCCAGGTCTTCGCGCTGGCTCCCTTCGTCCGGGCCGTCGATTTGTTGGCCGGGTTCGTCGCCCCGCTCGGTCTTCCCGAGCTGGTGGTGGGGGGCGGGCTCGGCGTTGCCTACGTCAACGGGGAGGAGGCACCACCCATGGCCCAGTGGGCCGCCTCGGTGCGCCAAGCCTGCCGTAGGGCCGGGATTCCGGACTCGGTGCGAGTGACCGCCGAGCCGGGGAGGTCGATCGTGGCCTCGGCGGCCATCACGCTGTACCGGGTGGGCACCGTCAAAGACGTCCCAGGTTACAGGACCTATGTGTCGGTGGACGGAGGGATGAGTGACAACCCGCGACCGGTCCTCTACGGGAGCGGCTACGAGGCCTTTCTGCCTCGCGAGACCTTGGCACCCCGACCCAAGCCGGTCCGGGTGGTGGGCAAGCACTGCGAGTCCGGCGATGTGGTGGTGTCCGAGGGGTTCCTCCCCGAGGACGTGGTTGTCGGCGACATCCTGGCTACCCCGGTCACCGGTGCCTACGGGCATTCGATGGCCTCTAATTACAACAAGGTGCCGCGCCCGGCGGTCGTGTTCGTGGCCGATGGCGAGGCACGGGTCGTGGTCCGGCGCGAGACCTTTGACGACCTGGTACGTCTCGATCTCTGACTTCCGGTCCCCGGTCGGCGAGGCGGTAGCGTGACCGGGTGACCTTGGCGCCCTCGTCCGATCGTGTCGTGCGCATCGCCGTCCTCGGCTGTGGGACGGTCGGGTCGGCGCTGGTGGGGATCCTCCAGGACCGGGCCGAGGACCTCGCCGTACAGAGCGGGGCCCGGCTCGAGGTCGGCGGTATCGCCGTGCAGAACCCCACGCGCCAGCGGGCGGCCCACATTCCGGCCGAGTTGGTGACCACCGGGGCGGCCGAACTGGTGGTCGACCCCTCCATCGACGTGGTCGTCGAGCTCATCGGGGGGGTGGAGGCCACCGTGGCCTTGGTGCGATCGGCGCTGGAAGCGGGCAAGCCGGTGGTCACTGCCAACAAGGCGCTCCTGGCCTCCCCGGAGGGTGTCACCCTCCGGGCCCTGGCCAAAAAGCAGGGGGTCGACCTGCTCTACGAGGCCGCCGTAGCCGGTGCCATCCCCCTGGTCCGGGCCCTGCGGGAGTCACTGACCGGCGAGCGTATCGAACGGGTGATGGGCATCGTCAACGGGACGACCAACTTCATCCTCACCAAGATGAGTGAGCAGGGCGCCGACTACGCCGATGCCCTGGCCGAAGCGCAGTCCCTCGGTCTGGCCGAGCGCGATCCGACTGCCGACGTCGAAGGATTCGACGCTGCGGCCAAGGCCGCCATTCTGGCCGGGGTGGCGTTCGGGTACGACGTCGCCGGCGACGACGTCATGCGCGAGGGGATCTCCGGAATCCGGGCGGTCGACGTGGAGTTCGCCGAGCGCTTCGGGTACGCGGTGAAGCTCCTGGCCGTGGTGGAACGGACCGGTGACGACGCCATCTCGGTGCGGGTGCATCCGGCCATGGTGCCCACGTCGCACCCCCTGGCCGGGGTGCGGAACGCGTTCAACGCCGTCTTCATCGAGGGGCAGGCGGCCGGAGAGCTGATGCTCTACGGCCAGGGGGCCGGTGGACTGCCGACGGCCAGCGCGGTGGTCGGCGACCTCATCGATGTGGTCCGCAACCTGCTGGCCGGCACCACCGCCCCCTCGCCCGACCGCCGGCCGGCCCGACTGCTCCCCGAGTCGGAGCTCTACGCCCGCTACTACATCAGCCTCCAAGTGATCGACCGTCCCGGGGTGCTGGCCTCAGTGGCATCGGTGTTCGGCGACAACAACGTCTCGATCCGCTCGATGGAACAAGAGGACGGTCTCGACGACGCCCGGTTGACCTTCGTGACCCATCTGGCCCGCGAGGGCGATGTCCGTTCCACCTTGGCGGCACTCGAGCAGCTCGGCTCCGTCGGCCGCATCGCCGGCGTGATGCGGATCGTGGAGGACGGCGGATCGTGAGCGAGTCGGGCGCCTGGCGAGGGGTCATCGAGGAGTACCGCTCGTTCCTCCCCGTCTCGGAGGCCACCCCGGTGGTCACTCTCCTCGAGGGCGGCACCCCCTTGCTGCACGCGCCGCGGCTCTCGGCGCGGATCGGTGCCCGAGTGATGCTGAAGGTGGAAGGGGCCAACCCCACCGGATCGTTCAAGGACCGTGGCATGACGGTGGCCATCTCCAAGGCGGCCGAAGAAGGGGCCAAGGCGGTGGTGTGCGCGTCGACCGGCAACACCTCGGCCTCGGCTGCCGCCTTCGCCGCCCGGGCCGGGCTGACCTGTGCCGTGCTGATCCCCGAAGGACACATCGCCCTGGGCAAGCTCGCCCAGGCACTGATCCACGGGGCGCGCGTGCTCCAGGTCAGGGGCAATTTCGACCAGTCCCTGAGCATCGTGCGGGGGCTCGCCGAGCGGGCGCCGGTGACCGTGGTCAACTCGGTCAACCCGTATCGCATCGAGGGCCAGAAGTCGGGGGCGTTCGAAATCGTGGACGCGCTGGGCGACGCTCCCGAGGTGCACTGCATCCCCGTCGGCAACGCCGGGAACATCACCGCCTATTGGAAGGGCTATCTCGAATTCAAGGAAGCGGGTCGGTCGACGCGGCTGCCGCGCATGCTCGGATTTCAGGCGGCCGGTGCCGCGCCCATCGTGGATGGGCACCCGATCGAACACCCCGAGACGGTGGCCACGGCCATCCGAATCGGGAACCCGGCGAGTTGGTACGGGGCGACATCGGCGGCATCGGAATCGGGGGGAGGCATCACTGCGGTCACCGACGAGGAGATCCTCGCCGCCTACCGGTTCCTCGCCGCCGAGGAGTCGGTGTTCTGTGAGCCGGCGTCAGCGGCCTCGGTGGCCGGGCTGCTCAAGGGCGGACTCCCCGACGGCGTCGGCGCCGGAGCCACCGTGGTGTGCGTGCTCACCGGCCATGGGTTGAAGGACCCCGACATCGCCATCAGCCAGATCTCCGTGCCCACCGTGGTCGATGCCGACCTCGGTGCGGTGCTCGAGGAGTTGTCGCTGTAGAAAGCGTGTGCTCAGCGGGCGGACCGACGCGTCAACCAGGGCCGATGGCCGGTGAGCAGAGGTGACCAACGGTGCGCAGAAGGGTGAGTTGTTGCCGGAGGGTCCCTTCCCCTGTACTATGGGTACACCTTCGCTTCCACGACATGCCCGCTCGGGCTTGTGGGCGGGACCTTCTGGTTCGCTTCTTTGGAGTCGACCAGCCCGAATGCAGCGGAGGGGGGAGAAGCAGGCGAGAGTCGATCTCGAGGCTCGTGACTCCCCACCCCTGATTCCCTGGCAGATGGAGTCAATCCACCCGCCAACGAGGACATTCGAAACGAGGAAGCCGATGACTGCCGAACAGCAGCTCGAGCGCTCGGTGTTGGAGGGCAAGGAGCGAGACGAGCTCCATGCCATCGCGCAGGCTCTGTCTGTGAAGACCAATACCAGAACGAAGAAGGCGGACATGATCGATGGCATTCTCAAGGCCACCGGTGTGTCTGTGGATGACGGCATGCCCGGAGCGGCCGGATCCAGCAACGGGACCGCCACCCCGGCGTCGGAGAACGGGGCCCCGTCGGGCAACGGACGCCGGCGCTCCACCGCTAGTCGGTCGGTGGGTACGGCCGAGGTGGATGTCACGCCGAACGGCGCTGCCGCCGACAGCGCGGGGACGTCCACCTCATCTGGTCAACGGTCCGGCGGTCGAGCCTCGGCGGTGCACTCGTTCGGGCCTGGTGACGATGTGGCCGACTCCACGGCCCGGGTGGATCTGGACGACGAGTTCGGCGAGGTCGACGCGGGCGGGAGTAACACCGGTGAGGACCGCTCTGCAGACCAACGTGAGGTGGGCGACTCCGCCGAGGAGGGTGCGGGGCAACAGGGTGGCTTCGGCGGCCAGAAGACGGCGGATGGCGGACGTCAGGGCGGTCAGGTGGGCGGCGGCCAGGGTGGCAACCGGAACAATCAGAACAACCGCAATCAGAACAACCGCAATCAGAACAACCAGAACCGCAACCGCAACAGCCAGGGTGGCGGGAACGACGACGTCGGCAATCGCCGCAGCAATCGACGGCGGCGCGGTCGTGACCGTCAAGGGGGAGGAGCCGAGGGGGATCTCCAAGGCTCCGGCGGCAATCAGGACCAGCAGTACCAAGGGGAGCTCATCCCCGTGCGCGGGCTCCTCGACCTGCGTGACGAGGGATACGGGTTCCTCCGGTGCGAGGGCTATCTGCCATCGACCAAGGACGTGTACGTCTCGATCAGTCAGGCTCGACGGTTCGCCCTGCGCAAGGGGGACAGCGTCGAGGGGTTCTGCCGCCCGGCGGGAAGCACCGAGAAGTACCCCGCCCTGCTGCAGATCGACACCGTCTCGTCGCTCGACCCGGAGGCGGCCCGCAACCGCCCGCGGTTCGAGGACCTGACCCCCCTCTTCCCCGACGAGAAGTTGAACCTGGAGATGCCTGGCGAGAAGGAGAACATGACGACGCGCATCGTCGATCTGTTGTCCCCCATCGGGAAGGGCCAGCGCGGGCTCATCGTCTCGCCGCCGAAAGCCGGCAAGACGACGGTGATGAAGCACATCGCACACTCGATCGAAGCCAACAACCCCGATGTCCATCTGATGGTGCTGCTCGTCGACGAGCGCCCCGAAGAGGTCACCGACATGCGGCGCTCGGTGAAGGGTGAGGTCGTCGCCTCGACGTTCGACCGGCCGGCCGAGGAGCACACCGCCGTGGCCGAACTGGCCATCGAACGGGCCAAGCGCCTGGTCGAATCCGGTCGGGACGTGGTCATCATCCTCGACGGGATCACCCGGCTCGCTCGGGCCTACAACCTGGGACAGCCGGCCACCGGGCGGATCATGTCGGGTGGCGTCGACTCGGGCGCCCTATATCCACCGAAGAAGTTCTTCGGCGCGGCCCGCAACATCGAGGAGGGCGGTTCGCTCACCATCCTGGCCACCGCCCTGGTGGAGACCGGCTCGAAGATGGACGAGGTGATCTTCGAGGAGTTCAAGGGGACCGGCAACATGGAGCTCCGCCTCGACCGGCGCCTCGCCGAGCGCAGGCTCTATCCCTCGATCGACGTCAATGCGAGCTCCACCCGTCACGAGGAGCTTCTCTTCGACCGGTCCCAGCTCCAGCAGGTGTGGAAGCTACGCCGAGTGCTCAATGCCCTCGCCAACGAGGGGAGCGCGGCTGCCGGCCTCGAGCTGCTCATGGACAAGATCCGCACCACCAAGAGCAACGACGAGTTCCTGGCCGAGATCGCCAAGGGACCGGCCACCTGACGCCGACGGCGCTGCCGATCGGGAGCCCCGTCCCCTCCGGTACACTCAGGAGGCTGCGCTCCGGGAGGCGACCCGCTCGGAGAACGTGCCAACACGGGAGAACCCAATGAAGACAGACATCCATCCCTCCTACGTCGAAACCACGGTGCGTTGCTCCTGCGGCAATTCCTTCACCACCCGGTCGACCAAGTCGGACATCCACCTCGAGCTGTGCAACGAGTGCCACCCGTTCTTCACCGGCAAGCAGAAGCTGGTGGACTCCGGTGGCCGTGTGGAGCGCTTCCAGCGTCGCTACGCGAAGACCGGGTCGCGCAAGAAGCGCCCCGCCCCACCTGCATCCTGATCGGACACCAGCTCACTCGGCGTCGCCTCGCGGCCGGACGCGGTGAAGCTGAAGTCGAGCGGGTCGAGGGCGCTACCCTTGACCCGTGTTCCACGACCGTTTCAAGGAGCGCCTGACCGAGCTCGAGCGGGAGTTCGACTCGGTCGACGCAGAGCTCAACGACCCGAACCTCTCGTCGGATCCGCGTCGGCTCCGAGAGGTCTCCCAGCGCCACCGTGAGCTGAAGGAAGTGATCGATACCTGGCGCGCCCTGCAGTCGGTTGAGTCCGACCTCGAGGTTGCCCGCGAGATGTTCACCGACTCCGCCGGGGAGCAACGGGAGCTCGCCCAGACCGAAGTCGTCCACGCCGAGCAGGAGATCGCCCGGCTGGGGGAGGAGCTGCGCCATCTCCTTGTCCCCCGCGACCCCAATGCCGGTCGCAACGTGATCATGGAGATCCGAGGGGCCGAAGGAGGCGAGGAGGCAAACATCTTCGCCAAGGACCTCTGCGAGATGTACTCCCGCTACGCCGCCGCCCGAGGCTGGACGATCGAGGTCCTCTCCTCCAGCCCGTCCGAGCGTGACGGCCTCAACGAGATCACCTTCGTGGTAAAGGGGGAGGACGCCTGGCAGCGGCTCGAGCACGAGGGTGGGCCCCACCGGGTCCAGCGGGTACCGGTGACCGAGTCACTCGGTCGCATCCACACCTCGTCGGCGGCGGTGGCGGTGCTGCCCGAGGCCGAGGAGGTGGACGTGGCCATCGACCCCGGTGATCTCAAGATCGACGTGTACCGGTCCACCGGGCCCGGGGGCCAGTCAGTCAACACCACCGACTCGGCCGTGCGCATCACCCACGTGCCCTCCGGCATCGTGGTGGCCATGCAGGACGAGAAGAGCCAGATCCAGAACCGGGCCAAGGCGATGATCGTGCTCCGATCGAGGTTGCTCAAGGCCGAGCAGGACCGCCAGTCGGCCGAGATCTCGCAACAACGGCGCAGCCAGGTTGGCGGCGGCGGTCGCTCGGAGAAGATCCGGACTTACAACTACAAGGATAACCGGGTGACCGACCACCGGATCAAGCTGACCCTGCACAAGCTCGATCGGGTGCTGATGGGAGACCTCGACGAGCTGACCGACGCCCTCATGGCCGACAAGCGCTATCGCCAGCTGGGTGAGGAGTGACCGTGCCGCGGGCGAGCCCGGTGTCGGCTGACGCGCCCGAAGCCCCGGGCAACGAGGCCGACGACCGGAGGCGATTGGTCAATGCCCTCGCCGGACAGTTGGGCTCCCGGCGCGAGGCGTCGTGGATCGTCGACCATGCGGGCCCCGAGCAGGCGCAGGCGTTGGCCGACCGGAGGTCGGCCGGTGAGCCCCTCCAGTACGTGCTCGGCCGGTGGCCGTTCCGGTCCCTGGACCTGAAGGTCGACCCCCGGGTCCTCGTTCCCCGTCCCGAGACCGAACAGGTGGTCGAGGTGGCGCTCCGAGAGCTGGCCTGCTCCGACCACCAGCGGCGTGCCGCGGCGGTGGCCGACGGGTTGGAAGCGAACGCCGGGCCCATCGGTGTGGACCTCGGAACCGGGTCGGGTGCCATCGCCCTGTCCGTCGCCGTCGAGGGTGGCCGGCGGTGTCCCGGCCTGGCCGTGTGGGCCACCGATGTCTCGGACGACGCGCTGGCGGTGGCCCGGGAGAACCGGGAGGGGCTGGCCGGTATCGATGCCGGTGCGGCGGCCCGGGTACGGGTGGCACGGGGGTCGTGGTTCGACGCACTTCCCGGCGAGATCCTTGGTCGGGTGGACCTGGTGGTGTCCAATCCGCCCTACGTGGCCGAGTCCGAGTTTCCCGGCCTCGACCCGTCGGTGCGTGCATGGGAGCCGAGGGTGGCACTGGTGGCGGCGAACGGTGCCGGCGGTGTCGGCGGCTTGGCCGCCATCGAGGCGATCATCGAAGGTGCCATCCCGTGGTTGAGCCGCTCGGGGGCCATGGTGGTCGAGATCGCCCCGACCCAGGCCGAGGCGTCGATGGCCGCCGCCCGCCGAGCCGGTTTCGGTCAGGTCGGTGTCGAGCGCGACCTGAGTGGAAGGCTCCGAGCGCTCGTCGCCCGGCGGTCACCGTGACGTCCTTCCTTGGCGTGGCGGACCCCGAGGCGGTGGCGCTGGCGGCCCGGGCGTTGGGTAAGGGTTCGGTGGTGGCCATCCCGACGGACACCGTCTACGGCCTCGCCGTCGACCCGTGGCGTGCGGGCGCGGTCGAGCGGTTGTTCGCCCTCAAGCAGAGGCCGCGGGAGGTATCGCTGCCCATCCTGGTGGGAACCCGGGATCAGGTGGCGGTGGTTGCCGGTCGTCTGGCCGGTGCGGCGGCCATCCTGGCCGACCGCTACTGGCCGGGGCCTCTGACCATGGTGGTGCCCCGAGCGGACGGGTTCACCGTCGATCTGGGTGGTCCGCCGTCCGCCCGGGGGACGGTCGGGGTGCGATGGCCGGACCATCCGGTGGTCCAACAGCTGTGCCGGGAGCACGGGCCCCTGGCCGTGACCAGTGCCAATCGCCACGGGTCCTCCCCGGCCACCACGGCAGACCAGGTGGGCCGGGCGTTCCCCGGGCCCGTGTCGGTGTCGGTCATCGTCGACGGCGGGGTTTGCCGCGGCGTCCCCTCCACCGTGGTCGAGTGCCGGGAATCGGGGATCCGGTGCCTGCGTGAAGGGGCGATCGAGTGGCGGGAGATCACCGATTCCTCACCCGGTGGAACCGGCTGGTCACCACCGGCCTGAGTCCGCATGGCGGCGGCCCCGGTCGCCGTCCGTCGGCTCGCCGCCCACTGGGAAAGATGATCGGGCCTCGGCTACCATTCGAATTCCGGCGTGGATCACAGGGGGATGAATCTGGTGTTCTCGGTCATCGTGGTAGGCACGGACGGCTCCGAGACGGCCGGTGAGGCAGTTGCCCTGGCCGTCGAGTTGGCTCGGGAGAATCACGCCAAGTTGCATCTGGTGGTCGGCGTCCAGACCCCTACCCCGGTCGCCGTACCTTCGGGTGGGGCCAACGTCTCCGATCCCTCGGGCGGCGCCCAGTTGAAGCAGGCCGCACAACGCATGCTGGAGAACGTGGCGGAGGGTGTCGATGGTCTCGACGTGGAGATCCACACCGGCGTCGGGAACCCGGCGGATGTGATCGTCGGGGTGGCCGACAGCGTGGGAGCCGACCTCATCGTGGTGGGGAGCAAGGGCATGCGCGGAACCCGGCGCATCCTCGGATCGGTGCCCAACAGCGTGGCCCACAAGGCGGGGTGCCACGTCCTGGTGGCGAAGACCGTCTGACTGTTCCCGAGCCTGATCCGCCCGCCCTACATCCCCCGGGGTTGACGGTGCCCCCCCGGACGGGGGACACTAGGTACCCTATGGAGACACGATCTGGCGTCCGCGGCGAGGTAATCATTATCGAATAGGCGCATACCCACCCCGGTGTGTGCCTCTCGACCGTCCACATGGTGGGCGGTTTTTCAATTGCCCGCCAGGACGGACGAATCGGTGGTTACCGCGTCGGCCCGAACCGGGGTCAGAGCACCGAACCAGCACCCGGTCCGGAGCAGCGAGGGCGAGATGACAGCAGAACGAGATGACAGCAGAAGGAACTGAGGGACTGTGAGCACCTACAAGGTCGGAGTGATCGGCGGGGACGGCATCGGGCCGGAGGTGGTGGCCGAGGCACTGAAGGTGGTCGGCGCCACCGGCGTGACACTGTCCACCACCGAGTACGACCTCGGCGCTGACCGTTACATCCGCACCGGCGAGGTCCTCCCCGACCAGGTGCTCGAGGAATTGCGCCGGCAGGACGCGATCCTGCTCGGCGCAGTCGGACCGCCGGTGGGCTCGCGTGCCGTGCCCCCCGGCACCCTCGAGCGGGGCCTGCTCCTCCGGCTTCGGTTCGAGCTCGATCTCTACGTCAATATGCGCCCGTTCACCGGAGTGCCCGACGCGCTGGCGCCGGACTGTGACTTCGTGGTCATCCGCGAGAACACCGAGGGCACCTATGCCGGCGAGGGTGGCTTTCTCCGCCGGGGCACTCCCTTCGAGGTGGCCACCCAGGGATCTGTCAATACCCGCCACGGCGTGGAACGTTGCGCCCGATTCGCCTTCAGCCTGGCCTCGGGTCGGCCCCGTCACCACCTGACACTGGTGCACAAGACCAACGTGCTGACCTTCGCCGGCGACCTGTGGCAGCGGACCGTCGACGAGCTGGCAGACGAGTTCCCGACCGTCATCCGCGACTACAACCATGTCGATGCCACCTGTATCTACCTGGTCGAGAGTGCCTCGCGCTATGACGTGATCGTGACCGACAATCTGTTCGGCGACATCATCACCGATCTGGCCGGGGCCATCGCCGGTGGCATCGGGTACGCGGCGTCGGCAAACCTGAACCCCGAACGCACCGGGCCGTCACTGTTCGAACCGGTCCATGGTGCGGCGCACGATATCGCCGGGACCGGAACCGCCAATCCGGCAGCAGCCATCCGCTCGGCAGCGTTGATGCTCGACCATCTCGACGAGTCGTCGGCCGCCGACAAGATCACCATGGCGGTGGCCGACTTCATCGCCTCTCATCCCGATCCGACTCTCTCGACAAGTGCAATCGGTGACGCCATTGCAGAAAGGCTCTGAGCATGCCTCTGACCCCCACGGACAAGATCTGGATGGACGGCGAACTGGTCGATTGGGCCGATGCCACCGTGCACGTGCTGACCCACACCATGCACTACGGCTCGGGTGTCTTCGAGGGGATCCGGGCCTACCCGACGGCTCGGGGTGTGGCAGTGTTCCGCCTGCGCGACCACATCGAGCGGCTCTTCCTCTCCGCCAAGGTGTTCATGATCGACGTCCCCTACTCGGTGGATGACATCGTGGATGCCACCCGCACGGTTGTTCGGATCAACGGCCTCGACGACGGCTGCTACATCCGACCGCTGGTCTACCTGGGCTATGGCGAGATGGGATTGAACCCCATCCCCTGCCCGGTCAACGTCTCGATCGCCGCCTGGCCCTGGGGCACCTACCTCGGCGAGGAGGGAGTGGCCAAGGGCGTGTCCATGAAGATCAGCTCGTGGCGTCGGCACGACCCCAATGCGGTTCCCACCGCGGCCAAGGGGACCGGCATGTACGTGAACTCGTCGTTGGCCAAGGTGGAGGCACTGAACGCCGGGTACGACGAGGCCATCCTCCTCGCTCCGGACGGCAAGGTCAGCGAGTGCACCGGCGAGAACATCTTCATCGTCCACAAGGGGCGTCTGATCACCCCGCCCCCGTCCGATTCCGGGGCCCTGTGCGGCATCACCCAGCAGTCGGTCGAGACCATCGCCCGGGACCTCGGCTACGGCGTGTCCTATGAGCAGATCATCCGCACCGACCTCTACACCGCCGACGAGGCGTTCCTCACCGGCACGGCTGCCGAGCTGGTGCCAATCAGGGCGGTGGACGACCGCCCGGTCGGCGACGGGCGGCCGGGACCGATCACCCAGAAGCTCCAGCAGACCTACTTCGCCACGGTCCGCGGGGAAGTAGACCAGTACAAGGACTGGTTGGACTATGTCGAATGACGGTCCCACGCTCAACGACGACTCGGTCCGGGCCGGTCGGACCCGGACCGGACATGCGCACTCGCACGGGAACGGGCCCAGCCACACCCATCCCCTGACGCCGGGCCAGCACGCCCACGCAGCCGCCACCGACCACGGGGAAACCGGGTCCACCGCCGGCCACGACTTCGACCTTCCCGCCCTCCCCGACGCCGTGGACGTCTTCGACACCACCCTGCGCGACGGTTCCCAGCAGGAGGGACTGTCCCTGACGGTCGACGACAAGCTCCGCGTGGCCGAGCAACTCGACCACCTCGGCGTGACCTTCATCGAAGGCGGGTGGCCAGGGGCCAATCCCAAGGACGTCGAATTCTTCGCCCGCGCCCCCAAGGAGCTCTCGCTGGTCAGGTCCACCCTGGTGGCCTTCGGGTCCACCCGTCGGGCCGGCGTGCGGGCAGACCAGGACGAGACGCTCCGCCACCTGGTCGACGCCCAGACCGAGGCGGCGTGCATCGTGGCCAAGTCGTCCGAGGTGCACGTGGTCGACGCCCTGCGCACCACCCTGGACGAGGCGGTGGCCATGGTGGCCGACTCGGTGGAGTTCCTCCGGGCGCACGATCTCCGGGTGTTCCTCGATGCCGAGCACTTCTTCGACGGGTACAAGGCCAACCCCGAATTCACCCTGCGTATCCTCCGCGCCGCCGAAGAGGCGGGGGCCGAGACCCTGGTCCTGTGCGACACCAACGGTGGTACCTTGCCCTACGAGGTCGAGCGCATCGTCACCGATGTGCTCGGCGGCTTCGAGACCCAGGTCGGGGTGCACTTCCACAATGACAGTGGCTGCGCGGTGGCCAACTCGCTGACCGCAGTGGGCCGGGGAGCCACCCACGTGCAGGGATGCGTCAACGGATACGGCGAGCGGGCCGGAAACACCGACCTGTCGGCTGCCATCCCCGACCTGTCCCTGAAGCTCCGGGTGGGCACCATCCCCGCCGATCGGCTGGAGCTGCTCACCCCGGTCTCCCATCACATCGCCGAGCTGGTCAACATCGCCCCCGATCCCCAGCAGCCCTTTGTCGGGGTATCGGCATTCGCCCACAAGGCGGGCCTCCACACCTCGGCCATCGCCCGCCGGTCCGACGCCTATGAGCACATCTCACCCGATCTGGTGGGGAACGGGACCCGGTTCGTGGTGTCCGAGATGGCCGGTCGCTCCACGCTGGCCATGAAGGCGAAGGAGTTGGGCCTCGACCTCGATTCCCAGGCCATGGCTTCGGTACTCGACTCGCTCAAGCGACTGGAGTACGAGGGCTATCACTTCGAGGTGGCCGACGGCTCACTCGAGCTCTTGCTTCGCAACTCCATCGGGTGGGAGCAGGATTTCTTCGAGTTGGAGTCGTACCGGGTGATCGCTGACCATGGTGACGGGCAGTCCACCGAAGCCACAGTGAAAGTGCTGGTGGGTGACCAACGGATCGTCGCCACCGCCGAGGGGAATGGGCCCGTCAACGCACTGGACGGGGCCGTTCGTGCCGCCATCGGCGCCCACTACCCGACCCTCGCCGAGGTCCACCTGGTGGACTACCGGGTGCGGGTGCTCGACTCGGCCAAGGGCACCGGATCGGTGACCAGGGTCCTCATCGACTCCACCGACGGGGACCGGACCTGGACCACCATCGGGGTGTCCGAGAACATCATCGCCGCCTCGTGGGAGGCCCTCTCCGACTCCATCGTCTACGGTCTCCTCCACGCCGGGGTGCCGGCGGTTGACCCGACGGACCACTGAGCCACCCGTCCGCCGCTTCGACCCACCGACGACCAGGAGCCTCACCGTGACCCAGCCCAGTTTCGTACCGATCGTCGAAGCCGACCAGGTCCGCCGCGCCTACCGCCTCAAGGTACCGAGCATCTGGACCCAGTCACGGGCCTCCGAGCTCCGTGGCGCCTCCCAGCCCGCCGGTCTCCAGTTGGGGAACCCCGGACCCGACCAGGGCTTCGCCCTACGGTTGGCCCGGAGGTTCGAGGACCGTCTGGTGCTGGCCGAGGGGGAGTCGACCGAGGACGCCATCGCCGGCAGTACCGCGGTGGCCATGCGCCGGTGTGCGCGGTTCGGTCGGGCTCCCGCCATCTACGACGTGACCTTCGCCTTCACCCTGTGGGGGTTCCTGGGTGGCGCACCCGCCGACCTGATCGAGGCTCGAGGGCCACTTTTCCGCGCCGCGGCCCACCGCTACAAGGCACAGCGCACCATCACCGACTGCGTGACCGAGGAGGCACTCCGGCTGACCCCCGAGGCGGTGGCGGCACGGCTCGGACGATGGCGGGAGCTGCTGGTCCTCCCGGCGGGGGACTGACCGGCTCAGCGACGCATGCAGGCCGAGGGCTCAGCGGCCCTTTCGCCACTTGCGCTTGGCCGGGGCGTCGATGGACGCACCGGCCACGCCGACGGCGACCCGGCCACCACCTGGGGTCATGGTCCGGCTGGGGGAGGACTTCGAGCTCGTCGAAGCGGCCACGTTGTGCTCGTCATCGCCGTCGTACTTCACGGAGATGTTGTCGGCCAGGTGCGACCCCTGCATCGCCTTTTGGAAGAGATCGGGGAATTGGGGTCCGACACGGTCGGTCCGCCGTCGCTCTTGACCTTCCCATCGGCGCGGTGGGGGGCCCGACGCCGTCGGGGCCGCCTCCTCCCCATGAGCGTCACCCCTGATCGATGGATGCAACTCAGGCGGGTACCACTTGCCGTCACTGGCGATCCACCAGCCTGGCCCCTCAGGTTTCTCACTCATACGGTTGCCTCCACCACTATGCGTGTTAATCGATAGGCCAAATACTAGCCGGAAATCGCCCCAATGTCAGGGGCCAGTCCGTGGTGCCCGTGCCACGGCCCTCTCGGCCTCGGGGCCCTGGCCCAGGTCACGACCCCGGACCGGGGTGCGGGGCCTCGTAATGGCCGCTCACCAGGGAGGTCCCGGACCGGAGTCGTGGACAGTGGGGACCGCTGAGTAGCTTGTGGGTATGGAGTCGCCCCTGTTCGCCCTGACCGAGTCCCACCGGGAGTTCCGGGACACCCTCCGCAAGTTCGCGGAGGACAGGATCGCTCCCCATGCGGCGGCAGCCGACCGTGATGCTGTGTTCCCTCGCAAGTCCTTCGACGCTTGCGTCGAGCTCGAGCTCCCCTCCCTGGGCATCCCTGTCGAGTACGGGGGGGCGGGTGCCGACATGGTGACCCAGGCGATCATGGCCGAGGAGTTGGCCCGGGTCTGCGCCTCGACATCACTGACCATGTTGATTTCCAAGCTCGGCATGCTGCCGGTGATGAACTGGGGCACCGAGGACCTCAAGCGCCGCTACCTCCCGCGGGTGGCCTCGGGAGAGCACCAAGCCAGCTACTGCCTCTCGGAAGCGGATGCCGGAAGCGACGTCGCCGCCATGCGGACCCGGGCCGTTCGTGACGGTGATCACTATCTCGTTTCGGGGACCAAGCACTGGATCACCAACGCCGGCATCTCGGATCTCTACACGGTCTTCGCGGTGACCGACCCGGCCGCAGGGCGCCAGGGCATCAGCTGCTTCGTGGTCGAGTCGGAGTGGGGCGCGGTGGTCGCTCCCCACGAGGACAAGATGGGACTCCGGGGCAGTCCGACCGCGGCGGTCTCGTTCGACGAGGTCAGGGTGCCTGTGGGCAACCTGGTGGGCGAGGAGGGGATGGGGTTCACCATCGCCATGCACACCTTGGACCGCAGCCGGCCCGGCATCGGCGCCCAAGCGGTGGGCATCGCCCAGGGTGCCATCGACGTTGCCGCCGGTTACATGCGGGAGCGCAAGGCCTTCGGTGGACCGATCGCCGACCTGCAGGGCCTTCGCTTCATGCTGGCCGACATGGCCATCCACACCGAAGCGGCCCGCACCATGATCTACCGAGCATGCTCGCTCATCGACGGCGACGATCCCGAGGGGGAGTTGACGGCGGTGGGGGCCATGGCCAAGTGCTTCGCCTCGGATACGGCTATGGCGGTAGCCACCGATGCCGTCCAACTGCTAGGCGGGTACGGGTTCACCAAGGACTTCCCCGTCGAGCGCTTCATGCGGGATGCCAAGGTGACCCAGATCTACGAGGGCACCAACCAGATCCAGCGGGTGGTCATCGCCAAGCGGCTGCTCGGGTAGGCCCACGGCCAGCCGGTCCCTCGGGCCATCGGGCATGCTGGTCTGCATGACTGAGCCCGGCACCGGGGACGGACCGACCCAGCGAGATCGAATGCTGGCCGGGGAGCCCTATCGCTCGGATAGCTCGGAACTGGTCGACGCACACCGGAGGGCCATGCGCCTCCTCGGTGAGTACAACCGCACCTCGCCGGACGCCACCGCTGACCGCAACCGCATCCTCGGTGAGATGCTCGGCAGCTTCGGGGCCGACAGCACGGTGCGGCCCCCGTTCCTCTGCGACTACGGCACCCACCTGCACATCGGTGTGGGGACCTTCGTCAACTTCGGACTCGTGGCGCTCGACGCCGCACCCATCGTCATCGGCGATGACGTGCAGATCGGCCCGAACGTCCAGCTCCTCACCCCGACCCACCCGATCGATCCCGAGCAGCGACGCGCCAAGTGGGAGGGAGCCGAGCCGATCACCGTCGGCGACAACGTCTGGCTCGGTGGGGGAGTCATCGTCCTGCCCGGGGTGCGCGTCGGTGAGAACTCGGTGGTCGGCGCTGGCGCCGTGGTCACCAAGGACGTGCCTGCCGGTGTGGTCGCAGTCGGCAACCCCTGTCGTGTGATCCGCCGGCTGTGACCGGGGATGACGCCCGAGCAGACGGGTGGCCGGAGGCATCCCGGTTGGTGCGGCGGTAGGTTCTGGACGTGCCCGACGACCCATTGCTCTTCGCGGGGTCCGCCAGCCGCAACCTGGGCGGTGCCATCGCCGAATATCTCGACTGGCCGCTCGGCGCCAGCGAGACGCTGCGCTTCTCGGAGGGCAACCTGTTCGTCCGGGTTCTCGAGAACGTCCGGGGTCGGGATGTCTTCGTCGTCCAGTCGACGGGGTTCCCGGCCAACGACAACTTCATGGAGCTGTTGTTCTGGATCGACGCCTTCAAACGGGCCAGTGCGGCGTCGGTCACCGCGGTCATCCCCTACTTCAGCTATGCCAAGGGGGACAAGAAGGACGAGCCCCGGGTGTCGATCCGGGCCCGGGTCTGTGCCGACGCCATCGAGGTGGCTGGCGTCGACCGGGTCATCACCCTCGACCTGCACGCCCCCCAGGTACAGGGCTTCTTCAAGGTTCCCGTCGACGATCTGCGCGCCCTCCCCGTGCTGTGCGACGCCATCGCCTCCAAATCGCTCCCCGACCTGGTGGTCGTGGCCCCCGACGCCGGCTTCGCCAAGAAGGCCCGCCAGTGGTCGGAGCGCCTCCACGCCCCGCTGGCCATCGCCGACAAGCGGCGGGTCGATCACTCCGAGACAGCAGAGGTGGTCGAGCTCATCGGCTCGGTGGAGGGCCGGACCGCCCTGATCGTCGACGACTTCACCATCTCGGCCGGCACCCTGGTCGATGCGGCCCGGGTCCTCTCCCAGCGAGGGGCCGCCTCGGTGTACGCCGTGGTGAGCCACGGGTTGTTGACCGAATCGGCCATCGAACGCCTGGCCGGCAGCTCGATCCAGCGACTGTTCATGACCGACAGCGTGGAGACCCAACCGGTGGCGCTGCCGTCGACGGTGGAAGTCATCTCGGTGGCGGGTCTCCTCGCCGAGGCGATCAGGCGGATCGCCCGGCGCGAGAGCGTCTCGGTCCTTTTCACCTGACACTCACCGGCGGTTGGTGGGCCCGACCGGGTCAGTCGCCCCCGGACACCATGGCGGTGACCTGGGCCATGTCGAAGTAGTCCCGCCAGGCGCTGATCTTGCCATTCCGGACCTCGAAGGTGCCCATCACCGGCAGGGGGACCACCACGTCCCCGAGGGTGAAGGTGTCGACCCGCTCAGTCAGCACCACCGTGCCGATCACCGCCAGGTGGAGGGTCTCGATGACCAGGCTGTCGAACATCCCGAAGAACCCGTTGATGAACCCGACCGCCTCGTCGATCCCGACGATCGGATCCATGGGCATGTTGTGGTACACCACGTCGTCGGCCAGAAGCGGCCGGATCGCCTCGGCATCGTGTTTTGCGAACGCATCGCACAGGTCACGTACGACCCGCTCGGCATCCTCGGCAGCTCCCATGACGCACCTCCTGATCGGTGACCGGCGGCTCACGCTAGTCAACGAGGGGCCTACCGCGACGAGGGCAGGGGTTGACATGTGACTAAAGAGTCACGTATTATCGGAGGGGTGGACATGGTGTTCAAGGCGCTGGCCGACCCGACACGGAGGGAACTCCTCGACGAGCTCTTCCGCCACGACGGCCAGACCCTGACCGCGCTGGAGGAACGGTTCGAGATGTCGCGCTTCGGCGTGATGAAGCATCTCAAGCTGCTCGAGGAGGCCGGGCTGGTGGTGACCAGGCGGCACGGCCGCGAGAAGCACCACTTCTTGAACCCGGTCCCGATCCGCCTCGTCCACGACCGATGGGTGAGCAAGTACGCCGAGCCCTGGGCGGTCGGGCTCAGCGATCTCAAGAGAAGAATGGAGACTCCGATGGAGAAGGTATTCGAGATCTACATCCGCACCACCCCCGAGCGGCTGTGGGAGGCGATCACCGACGGCGACATCCGAAGCAAGTACCAGTTCGGGAACTGGATCCACTCCGACTGGACACCCGGGTCGCGCGTCGAGATGGGGAACCCCAAGGCGCCGGACATCCTCGGCGAGGGGGAGAACCTCGAGGTGGATCCCCCGCGCCGGCTGGTCCAGACCATGGTTGCCCTGTGGGGCGAGGACGTGAAGAGTGAGGGAACGTCGCGGATCACCTGGGAGATCGAGCCGGTGGGCGACTCCTGCCGCCTGACCGTCACCCACGACCAACTGCGCGAGGGCGCCAACTCCCAGCTCTATGGCGGCTGGCCGATGATCCTCTCCGGCCTCAAGACGTGGCTCGAGACGGGCCAGCTGCTCACCACCCCGGGCTCTCTGATGTACAGCTGACAACGCCGCCCGGGCGGCCGAGGGAATCGTGCGGCGTGTCCGACCCCGGTACCATCGCGGTGATCGGAGAGAACGGGGAAGTCGTGGCATCAGAGCAAGGACCCAAGATCTGCCTCATCGGTGCCGGTGGCATGTCATTCGGCCCGGTGATGGTCCTCGACGCCATCAAGACCCGACGCACCCGGGGAGCCACGATGATGCTCCACGACGTCAGCCCCGAACGCTTGGCGGTGGCCCGTCGCTTCGCCGAGCTGGCCAACCAGCGCAACGGGAGCCCCATCCGCATCGAGACCTCACTGGACCCGGCCGAGGCCATGTCCGGTGCCGACTTCTGCCTGACCAGCGCCGAGATCGGTCGCTGGCAGCACTGGATCGAGGACTACGAGGTCCCCTGTCGGTACGGGGCCACGCAGATCACCGGGGAGAACGGTGGGCCGGGCGCTGTGTTCCACTCGCTGCGGTCGATCAAGACCATGCTCGACATCTGTGCGGACATCGAGCGGTACTGCCCGGACACCTTCCTCATCAACCTGACCAACCCGCTCAGCCGGGTGACCCTGGCCATCAACACCGCCACCAACCTGCGCAACGTGAGCATGTGCCACGAGTTCGCCGGTGGGGTCTCCCGGATCGCCGGCATGCTGCGCATCCCGAAATCCAAGATCGTGGCCAAGGCCTCGGGGATCAACCACTTCACCTTCTTCACCGACATCCGCCGGGCCGACACCGGCGAGGACCTCTACCCGCGGCTTCGCCGTATGTGGCAGCGTCGCATCTTCGACTACCCGCCAGCGGCCACTGCCGCGGCCAAGCAGCTGGTCAAGGTTCCCTGGGTGCAGATCGCCATCGAGCAGATGCATACCCCGCTGGTTGCCTACATGTTCCGCGAGTACGGCCTCCTCCCGTGTTCCGTCGACAGCCACATCGGGGAATACGTCCCTTATGCCAAGGAAGTCGCCGGCTGGCACCCCGTCCCCGTCTACTTCCATCAGGGCCTGATGGCACGCATCGAGCGGTTGGTGACCCGGTACGGGAACGGGGACTCGCATGTGCCCATGCACCGGGCAGGGCGATCGGCCGAGGAGGTGTTCCCGATCATCGGGGCCATGTGGACCGACACGGCGCGGGACATCAACGCGGTCAACGTCCCCAATCGCGGCTATGTCCCCAACCTCCCCGAGGGCGCAATCGTCGAGGTCCCGGCCATGGTTGACGGAAGCGGGGTCCATCCGACGGTGATGCCACCGATCCTCGAGCCGCTGGCCGAGTTCATGAGAACGCAGATCGAGCTGCAGGACCTGGTGGTCCGGGCGGCCATCACCGGCGACGCGTCGCTGGCCTTCGAGGCGCTGTGCCGGGACCCGCTCTCGCCGTCCGACGAGGCCTCGTGTAGAAAGATCTTCGATCAGCTGATGGCGCTCCAGTCCGACGCACTGCCCATTGGGTAGCTGGTCGTCGAGCCCGTGCCCCCGGGGGGCCGATCGCCTGGGTCGGCTGTGGGCGATCCACCCGGTGCGGGTGAACGGGGTGCCCTCTAGGACCAGGCGCGATCGAACCAGCGCTGGATGCGGCTGGAGCCGAACGCATCCTTGTCGGCGGCAATCTCTGGCGACGGGCCCTCGAGCTCACCGGCCGGCGCCGCACCGCTCAAGAAGGTCACACTGACCCGGGCAACCTGGTCGTGGCCGAACTCGAGATAGCAGACTCCCCGGCCGTCATAGGTGGACGGGGACGAGCCGACCCGCAACGTCGAGGCGATCTGCCCGGCCACCACTGAGGCCTGCCCTTCGGCGAAGACCCCCGCTTTCGGAGTACCCACGCTGGTCACATCGCCGACCGCGTAGACGCCTTCGAACCGGGTCTCCAAGGTGAGGGGATCGACCGGTACCCATCCGTCGACCGTCAAGCCGGACTCCTCGACCACTGCGGGTGCCTTGTGCACCGGTACCCCGAGGAACAGGTCAAAGGGCATTTCGGCTCCGTCGCTGAACACGGCGACCTTCCGGGCCGGGTCGAGGTGTCTCACCAGGCGTTCGGGATACCAGCCGATCCCCCGTTCGGCGAAGGCCACCAGGAGCGCCTCGGAGGCAGCCGGCGACGGCGGGATGGGAACCCCGAGCGGCATCACCAGCGAGATGGAGGAGCCGGCGCGAACGCCCCGCCGGGTGAGGAAGTCGTGCATCAACAGGGCGGTCTCGCTGGGTGCCGGAGGACACTTGAACGGGGTCGAGGTCACGCCGACGATGACGTCGCCACCTTCGAAGCGGGCCAGTTCGTCGCGCAGCACGAACGCCCCGGGCACGGTGTAGAACTCGTGGCCGGCCTCGGTCAGCCCCGGGGTGGCCGACGGGTGAAGGTCGGCTCCCAGGGCGATGACCACGATGTCGGCGTCGAAGGCGCCGGCATCGGTCTCGACGTGCTTGGCCACCGGGTCGATCGAGTGGATGGTGGCCCGGACGAACCGCAGCCCGGGCTTGTCCAGATCGCGGTACGGGTGTACGACGTCGTTGGGGAGTTTCCGCCCGAACATCACGTCAAGCTTCGAGAACCCGAAGACGAAGCCCTCGTTCTTGTCGATGAGGACGATCTCGACTTCCTCGCCGAACTCGTCCGACAGACTCGTCGCCAGCTCGAGTCCACCGAATCCCGCTCCCAGGACCAGTATCCGCATTGGACGAATCTAGTCAGCCCTTCGCATCACGGTCGAGGGACCGGGCCCACCGAGGTTTCCGCGCCTCGGTCACTCACCCCTTGGCTTGCTGGTCGGCGATGTAGGCCGCGGTCCCGGCCAGAAACCCTTCGACGTTATTGGCCTTCCCGGTGGCGAAGTCGGCGAAGTACGCCGGTACGTAGACCTGGACGGCGCCACGGTCGAGCGCATCGAAGACGCCGTCGACCAGGTCGCTCACCGGCACCGCCTCGACGGCGGTGATCACCGGGTCGTTGTCGGGCAGGGAGAACAGCTCGGTGTCCACCAGGCCCGGGTAGACGATGAGCACCTTGATCCCGGTCTGCCACAGATCGATGGCCATCGACTCGCTGAACGCGGTCACCGCCGCCTTCGAGGCGTCGTAGGAGGACTCGCCCGGCGAGCTCAGGGTGGCGGCCACCGAGGAGATGTTGATGATCCGACCGCTGTTCCGTTCCAGCATGTGCGGGAGCAGGGCGAGCGTGAGCCGGATCGGGCTGAAGAAGTTGATGTTCATCACCGACTCGACGGTGGCCGGGTCCAGCTTGCTCACATGGCGGCGCTTGGGGATCCCGGCGTTGTTCACCAGAACGTCCACCCCACCGAGTTCCTCGAGGGCGGATGATGCCAGCCGGTCGACTGCGGCCGGATCAGCGAGGTCGACGACCCACCGCCGCGAGTCGGGGGAGTGCTTGCGGCACCGGTCCAGCACCTCGTCGAGGCGCTCTTGTCGCCTGGCGCAGATGCCCACGATGGCGCCCCGACGGGCGAATTCCTCCGCCAGCCCCGCCCCGATGCCCGACGAGGCGCCGGTCACCAGTACTCGCTGGCCTTCGAACTCGGTGGTCATGTCATCCCCCGTCTGTTGGTACGCGACGACCGAATGCTAGGCATCGGCGCCCCCGTCATGCGATCGCTGCCAAGGCGACAGCGTCCGAGCCCGGTGCCGGCCGCTCGACGTCGCCGTCACCCGAGGAGGCGGCAACTTCCGCCCGATGGCGGTTGGCCCACCCCGGGCCCCGGACCACGTAGGAAAGCCGCTCCCGCCAGCTCGACGACCGGGCCACGTCGCGCAGCATGTCCGCATACTCGTGGGTCACGATCCGCTCCAGGTTGAAGGAGTCGATGTTCTTGGTGAGCCCGTACACGGCGCCCTCGCCCTCGGGCTCGAAGGTGCCGAAGAGCCGGTCCCATACGATCAGGATGCTGCCGTGGTTGCGATCGAGGTACTGGCGGTTCGAGCCGTGGTGGACGCGATGGTGCGAGGGGGTGTTGAGGACCGCTTCGGGCCGACCCACCCGGTCGATCGTCTCGGTGTGGATCCAGAATTGATAGAGGAGGTTCACTCA
>Ga0182018_10001149_pt1 | contig 31278 bp, 23 predicted proteins | sample 812P2MmetaG_FD_120490 | JGI IMG/M metagenome (GOLD analysis project Ga0182018, IMG submission 120490) | Permafrost microbial communities from Stordalen Mire, Sweden - 812P2M metaG | ecosystem: Environmental > Terrestrial > Soil > Wetlands > Permafrost | place: Sweden: Stordalen | collected...
CGCTCATCCTGGAACCACTGATGTTCGCTGCCATCAATGTGCAGCATCATACCTGGCAGAGGACGCCGCTCGCGTCGCTTGCGATGCACCCCGCGCTTGGCCTTGCGCTTCACCAAACCGGCTGCCTGTAGCGCCTGCTTGACCCAGGTATAGCTCAACCCGATCTGATGTTCCTCGCTCAGCTTCTCGTGAAAGTGCCGCACGTTCAGATCGAAGTACTTGTCCCGGTAGAGCCTCAGGACCTCTTCAGCCTGCGCCTTCGGCACTCGCCGGCTACTTGGCTTGCGCTGTCGCCGGTCCAGCAATCCCTGGTGGCCTTGTTCTTCGAAGCGCTTCCGCCATCGACGCATCTGCCGCTCGCTGATGCCCATCAACTCCGCGGCCTGCCACCACTTGATCTTGCCCGATGTGGCTCGTAACAACACTTCCTGCAATTTCATCGCCCGCTCCGCCGCGGTCCTCGGATAGATCTCCATACGACCTCGCATGGCTCTATCCTCACCGCTCGAAATGCGGACACTTCACTTGCTAAAAACACCGGACATATTATTAGCTAACGACAGTCGGCTACTCGCCATTTACCGGTTGATAAACATCGGCAAGGTGACAGCGTTTCGATGCCCCAGGCAATTTGGCCTCAGATGGCGCTATGCTCAGTTTTCGCCAACTGATGGTCCGTTGCCCGAATATCCGGCCAGTATGTGACTGACCGGTCTTCATTGTGAGTAACTTGTGCAAAGGAACAGCCCCTCGTCACTCGCGCCTGAATCTTCAAAGATCGCAGACGTCCGGCCCGGAAAGTAACGACTCTCTGCGTTTCCCGTCTATTGTGTATCGGAGCCTAGGCTGGTTTGGCGGATGCTCTTTCAAGGCATTGATTCGCGGGTTCGATTCCCGTCACCGGCGCCAGTCTCAAGGCCTGTTTCTATGGATATGTTTTCAGATCCAACACACAAATTAGTAAGTCATTACTTTAAATAATTGCGAGATAGCAGTTGACTTGCGATCACGATTCGGTGTAAGTTGTAAGTGCAATGATGAACCGAGTCAATCACGGCTTTACACCAGCGACCGCGCAACCGCGGCACGGCGTACTTATGTGATAGCTCAGGGGATTCTGAATCTGGATTCCATCTACCCTCTGAGCCAATCGGCCAGAGGGTTTTTAGTCTTATGGCGCTGATCCGAGATAGCTCAGCGGTAGAGCGGCTGCCTGTTAAGCAGCGAGACGTCAGTTCGAATCCGACTCTAGGAGCCAAACTTTTTGAGTTGTTCCCGGTTCGTTCAACTGTGAGGACCGCACGCTCTGAACGTGCTGATGGGGGTTAGAATCCCTCGCCGGGAGCCAGCCTTGCATTTGTTCTCGGATCGGCTAACGGCAAGCCTGGGGCCTTTGAAGCCTCAAATGGATTGGGTTCGACTCCCCCTCCGAGAGCCAACAGGCGGTGATCGTACAGCGGCAAGTACGGCGGTCTTCCAAACCGCACACGCGAGTTCGAGTCTCGCTCACCGCTCCATTTGTGAAGGAAAGGGATGCTTGACGCGACGCCCCATTAGCTCAACCGGGAGAGCGTGTGTTTCGTAGTCACAAGATTGGCGTTCGAGGCGTCAATGGGGCTCCACAAGAAGATGCAAAGGCGTAAGGAGAATTGAAATGAGTTTGATGCGAAGGCCGGTACTACAACTGAATGCATCGTACGAGGCCCTTCGCATCATTCCGGCCATGCGGGCGCTAAAGCTTGTCACAAAAGGGAAAGCCACGGTGGAGTTAGCCACGAATAAGTTGATCTACCCTGGCATCTACTTACCCAGCGTTATTCGGTTGCTGGTGTATAAGCACGTCCCTGTCCGGCTGCAAGTCACCACGCGCCGCAACATTCTTGTGAGGGATGCATACAGTTGTCAGTACTGCGGACTCAAGTTTCATGGCGGTGAGTTAACACTCGACCATGTCATTCCCAGATCGCAGGGCGGGAAGAACTCCTGGGAGAATCTTGTGGCATGCTGCCGAAAGGACAACCACCGCAAGGCGGACAGGACGCCGGAAGAGGCAGGCATGCCGCTGTTGCGCAGGCCGCTGCCGGCGGGTGTTCACACTGGCAGGTTCATTCTGCGGTCGATTTGTCTCGAGGTAAACGAGTGGGGTCGGTACTTATACGCCGATTCCGATGGGGACCGGCGGTTTGCCCTTCGCGGATGAAGATGGGCCGGTATAGCTCAAGCGGCAGAGCGGCGGTTTTGTGAACCGTTGGTTTGGGGTTTCGAGTACCTCTACCGGCCCCAACATGGGGATTGAAGCCAAACGGCGCGGCGCGTGATTGTGGATCACGTTCTAGAGGGTTCGACTCCCTCCTTTCCCTCCAATTGTCATGTGGGCCTGTAGCTCAGTTGGCAGAGCGCCGCACTTGCAATGCGGAGGTCGAGATTTCGACATTCTCCAGGTCCACCAAATTAGGCTTCGTAGCTCAGATGGTAGAGCATCACGCTGAAGACGTGAGTGCCGCGGTCTCGAAATCCGCCGAAGCCACCAAGTTGTCTGCGCGTAGCCTAGCCTGGCTTGAGGCACTCGCCTTGGGGACGAGATGACGGGAGTTCAAATCTCTCCGCGCAGACCAGAAGTTAAGCACCTGTGGTGTGAACTGGATTAGCCGCCGCGCTACGAACGCGGGTTGAGGTAAACAGCCTCTATGCAGGTTCGAGTCCTGCCAGGTGCTCCATCAAGAAAGAGGAATGGAAATGCAGTTGATCGATGGAACGATACCGGTGTTTGGCGAAGCGGACGAGAAGACGCTGAAGCAGATACGTACTTGCGCGAAGACCGCGGACAGGGTTGCCCTGATGCCTGACAACCATCTCGGTTACGGAGTGCCGATCGGCGGCGTCGTCGCCTACAGGAATGCCATCAGCCCCACCGGAGTTGGATATGACATCGGCTGTGGCAACAAGGCGGCCCGTCTTGATATGACGGGTGCGGATCTGCCTCCGAACATCGGCCGAATCATGGACGAAGTAGCGGACACGATCAGTTTCGGCATTGGTCGCAAGAATGCGGAGCGCGTTGACAGCGCTGTTCTGGATAAAGCGCAGGACGGTTGGAATCTGGAAGCAACTCGTCCTCTCTATCAGAAGGCTGGGGCTCAGCTTGGGACTGTCGGATCAGGGAACCACTACGTCGACATCTTCACAGATGAGGACGATCGCGTCTGGGTAGGGGCCACTTTGGATCCCGCGGCTTTGGTCACGGAGTTGCCACTTGGTTTCTCAAGGCAGCCGGCGCGAAAGACGGCATGGACGTTGAGCCGTGTGTTCTGGACGTGAACAGTGATCTTGGCTCGCAGTATCTGCTGGCCATGCATCTTGCCGGCGCATACGCATACGCAGGCCGCGACTGGGTTTGCGATCGCGTTGCAAAGATCCTCGGCGCAGAAATTGTGGAGGTGATTCACAACCACCACAACTTTGCATGGCACGAAAAGCATGGCGATGAGATGCTTTGGGTTGTTCGCAAAGGCGCAACGCCGGCATTTCCCGGAGTGAAGGGATTTGTCGGCGGCTCGATGGGCGAGCAATCGGTCATCCTTGAAGGTGTGGAGAATGAGAATGCAAAGTACAGTCTCTACTCCACCGTCCACGGTGCAGGCCGCGCCATGGGGCGCAACGAAGCGCGCGGTGTGTACGACCGAAAGACTGGCGAGTGCAAGCGCGCCGGAAAGGTTACCCAGGAGATGATGCGCTCATGGATCGACCGCTCCGGAATCGAATTGAGAGGCGGCGGACTCGATGAGTCTCCCGACTGCTACAAGCGGCTTGACGATGTTCTTGCTACGGTCTCGGACTCCGTGCGCGTTCTGCATCGGCTAACACCAGTCGGTGTGGCGATGGCCTCAGCAAAAGAATTCGATCCATACAAGGATTGAATTGCAACGCATCACTAACTGCGGTACTCTGTAACTGAAAGCGAGACTTATGCAGCAGACCTTCAAACACCGGATAACCAGAATGACCAAGCGGGTCATTTGGGGAGTCGTGTGTTGAGGGTCTGAGTGTATTTGTTTGTGCACCGGACCCGGCCTAGCGCCGGGTTTTTTATTGGTCTTTGACAATTCTTCTGGAAAATGCGGGCGTAAGCCCAACGCCAAACTGTCGGGCGACAACCGGGGTCCCCAGCGATAGGCTTTCATCGCTGGGGTGGAAAGCCGAACTTGGGGGTTCAAATCCCTCCGCCCGCGCCAAGTTTGCCAGCGAAGCAGAAGTGGATATTGCGCAGGTCTCATAACCCTGTTGTAGCTGATTCGAGTTCAGCCGCTGGCACCACGTACGTGTAGCTGCTAGTTGGCATGTAGCCGTCTCCTTATAAGAGAAGGACTGCGGGTTCGACACCCGCCACGTACACCATGAGCGCGTCGTATAGCGGCTGGTTATACCTGCCTCTTAAGCAGGCTGACGCTGGTTCAAATCCAGCCGCGCTCACCATTGTGGGTTCGTCGCATAGCGGATATCTGCACTCGCCTTTTAAGCGAAGAGACGTGAGTTCAAATCTCACCGGACCCACCATGAGCCTATCGTCTAACGCACAAGGCAGCGTTCTTCTAAAACGCGAATCCCGGTTGGATTCCGGGTAGGCTCTCCATCAACCCGTGGTGAAACTGGACATCACAATGCTCTCCTAAAGCACTCTCGGTTCGTATCCGGGCGGGTAGACCACAAGTTTTTGCGCATGTAGTTCAACGGATAGAGCAGAGGCCTCCGAAGCTTGAGATGGCGGTTCAGGTCTGCCCATGCGCACCACAATTGCGGACGTAGATTAGCGGCTAAATCGGCTGGCCTACACCCAGTTCATCGCAGGTTCGAGTCCTGCCGTCCGCACCAGATTCAAGAACCTCGGAACTCTTTTGCCCGGAAGCCACATTCTCCTGTGTGGGAGGTGGGCAACTCAATCGCGATCTTCTGTTCGGTTGCAGAAGACGGTCACCATCCTGTTCGAGGTGATACTGCAAATGGCTGCTGCCCGATTGCCTCTTATTCTGTTGGCGCTGGCGTTTCCAATTCATCAATCAGTGGAAAGCCAGTTATCAACATTTGACAGCCCGATGGTCGGCCTGGCTAAGAGTTATAGAAATAAGCAATTTGACCTTCTTGGAAGGCGCGATGAGCTCTAAACCGGACTAAGAACTTTGGAAAGCAGGGTCTGTTCCTCCCGGCCCCGCACCTTGCGGTGCCAGGGGCATTTCGCACAGACGGACCCCGGAGGCGGCAAAGATTGCGTTGCCGACTGCAGGCGCCAGACCGACGAGGCCGGTCTCACCCGCGCCTGCCGACGGCAGGTCTTTCCGGTCGATCAGCACCACCTCAATCTGTGGCGTGTCACTGAAGCGCGGAACGCGATACTGCGCGAAGTGAGGGTTCAGAATGCGCCCATTCGCAAAGAGAATCCTCTCGAAAAGAGCGCCGCCAATACCCTGAACGATAGCGCCTGTAATCTGATTGTTCAGGCCGTCGGGATTCACTATGGCACCGCACTCCCAGGCTTGGACGACGCGGCGGATGTGCACGCGCTTGCTGGTCGGATCGATCTCCACTTCAGCGCATGTCGCCACGTAGCCGCCCTTGTCCACTCCACCAGCAATGCCGAAGCCGCGCTCGGGGCTGGATTTCAGATTGCCCCATCCGAACTTGTCTGCAGCAGCCTGAAAGACAGCTTGCAACCTCGGGTCGGTGATGTTCTTCAGGCGAAATTCAAGGGAGTCGATGCCGGCTGCATGGGCGATGGCGTCCATATGACACTCGCGGGCAAAGTGGTTGGCAGTCGATGCGAGCCCACGATAGGAACCTTGACGAAGCGGTGAGTTGGAAGGATGGTATTGGATGAGCTGATTGGCTACGTTGTATGGTGTGGTAATGGCGGCGGGACCTGAATTGTAGTTGTGATGCTCCCAGGCAACTAATGTTCCGTCGTGCCGAGCGCCTGCCTTGATCTCAATCAGACCGGCGGGGCGAAAATAAGCCCAGGTCATCTCTTCGCTCCGCGTCCAGACCACCTTCACGGGCTTGCCCGCGACTCTAGCCAAGCGGGCAGCTTCAATAGCCGCCTCGCCAGTATGCTTGCCGCCATAGCCGCTTCCCATGTCGGGTTGAATCACGCGAACCGCGGAAGCAGACAGGTGAAATGCCTGGGCGAGCTCGTCGCGAACGCCGAATGGGCGCTGGGTTCCTGTCCAGACGGTCAGCTTGTCGCCGTTCCACTCAGCCACCGCCGCACGCGGTTCCAGAGGTGCGTGCGCAATGTATGCGATCGTGTACCGCTCCTCGACCTTCACATCGGCGCCCAACAGGGCGTCCTTGACTGAACCGGAAACGTGTTGCGGACCTTCGTCTTGACCAGCTTCTGGATTGGCCTTCAGATATTCGAAAAGGCCCTGGTTCGAAGGCTGCGCCGGCACAGCCCACTTGGCCTGGATTGCCGCGACCCCTCTCTGCGCTGTGAAGGAATCGGGGGCGATGACCCCGGTGAATTCTCCATCGCGCACGACCTTCACTTCAGGCAGCTTCTCCGCTGCGGTCGTATCCATCGATACCAGAGTTGCGTTGAACCCGTCCGCCCGCAGCACAGCTCCGAAGAGCATCTCCGGCCGCGTAATGTCAGATGGATATTTGTGTTTCCCGGTCACAAAGTCACGGCCCTCGGCCTTGGCCATGGCTTTCCCTGCAACCTTCCAGTCCACGGCCTTTGTCAGGGCCTCTTCGCCTGCGATCACCTTGACCAGCTTCTCGCCCCGAGTAAGGCTTCCATAGGTGATCGATCGCGTTGATTGAGAATCGGTCACTCTGCCATCCGCAGCCGTCAACAATGTCGCATCCACTTTCAAGCGCTCCGCGGCCATATCAATCAACAGCTGGCGTGCGGCAGCGGCCATGGTGCGCAACTGGGGTCCCATGGTCGGAGTGGTGCGGCTGCCGAAGGTGCCCATGTCCCAGGGAGTGAGGTCGGTATCGCCCATGGTCATGGTGATGGCATCAAACGGCACTCGCAACTCCTCGGCGACAAGCTGCGCCAGAGAGGTGCGGATGTTCTGCCCAACTTCAACCTTCCCGGTAAATACCGTCACGCGGCCATCGGCCGCAATGTGCAGCCACGCGCCTACATCCTTGGGGAGCTCATGTCCGCCGAAGGCGTGCCCCGACTCCTGCGCCCACGCCAGTGTGGGCGTGAAGCAAACCAGCAACCCGCCGCCAAGCACCTTCATGAAATCGCGGCGATCCAGCCTCGCGCCGGTCAATCCGGTCCGGTCACCATGGCTCGAGGCCTCAGGCCTGTCTTGATCATGTGTGATCATCGGCCCGCCCCTTTGCTTTGAAGCCGCGCAGCAAGCTTGACCGCTTCAACGATGCGCGGATAGGTGCCACAACGACAGATGTTTCCTTCCAACGCCTCGACGATCTGTTCCTCGCTAGGATTGTGGTTTTCACGCAGCAGAGAAGTTGCACGAACTACCATGCCGGAAGTGCAGTAGCCGCACTGAAATGCGCCTTGGGCAAGGAATGCTTGTTGCACTGGGCTGAGAATGCCGTCCCGCTCCAGGCCTTCAACGGTGAGTATTTTCGAATTAGCCGCCGACCCGATTGGGACCAGGCAGGAGCGGGTTGCCTTTCCTTCGAGTAGCACCGTGCAGGCCCCGCACTGGCCCTCACCACAGCCGTACTTGGTCCCAGTCAGATTGAGCCGGTTGCGCAGTACAGAGAGCAGGGTCTCCTCACGGGAGGCGTTTACGCGGACGTCTGAACCGTTCACGTTTAAAACAAAATCGCCCATCCCACACCTCGGATACAACCCTCTAGGGGGATCCAACCAGATTCAGGATACCGCACGCCAATTCGGCCAAATTCAGTTTACGCCCTGTTTGCGCCGCATATGCATGCGTGCGCATTTCTCGGTGTTTGGACCCTCCTGGCAAACAAGGGCAGGATCCAATCCATTCGCTCAGTTTCATAGTCAATGAACCGAATGCCCATCAATCCTGTAGGGTAGACGTTGCAGAGATTTTGCTCCGCCGATAGTGAGGACCGAAAATCTCAACTTGCGCCATAGCCTCTTGTCGCCAAGTGACACTGGCCGGTTGTCGCCCAACCTTCTCCAAGCTGCAGTAGTTTTATACTCATCCATAGGTGAGGGAAATAGATGTCAAAACGCGAATTCCAGACCGAAGTCAACCAGCTGCTGCAACTGATCGTCCACTCCCTTTATTCGCATCCTGAGATCTTCCTCAGGGAGCTCATCTCCAACTCCTCCGATGCACTCGATAAGCTCCGCCACTTGACGCTTGTCGATGAGGCTTACAAGCCCCTCTCATTCAATCCACGGATTGACCTGGAGCTGGACGATGAGAACAAGACCCTCACCATTGCCGACACCGGCATTGGCATGAATGAGGAGGATCTGGTTTCACACCTGGGCACTATTGCCCGCTCCGGCACCAAGAACTTCCTCTCTCAGCTCTCTGGCGATGCAAGGCGGGATTCGAATCTGATTGGCCAGTTTGGCGTTGGCTTCTACAGTGCATTCATGGTGGCCGACCGTATTGAAGTACTCTCGCGGAAAGCGGGTGAAGAACAAGCTTGGCGCTGGGTCAGTGATGGCCAAACAGGATTCGACATCGAACCCGCGGAGCGAGCCGCCGCCGGTACAACGGTGCTTCTCCACTTCAACGAGGAAGGGAAGCATTACGCCAACAGCTGGCGTTTGCAAGAGATCGTGAAGAAGTACTCCAACCACATCGCTTTTCCCATCTTCCTCACCTACGAAAAGAGCGATTGGAACGTAGAAGAAAAGAGATCCATCAAGACCCGCACCACTGAACAAGTCAATTTGGCCAGCGCCCTCTGGCGCCGGCCCAAGAGCGAAATCACCGAAGAGGGATACAAGGAGCTCTACAAATCCATCACTGGCGATTCCGAAGACCCTCTTTTCTGGTTTCACACCAAGGCCGAGGGGAGCCTTGAATACACCACGCTTTTCTACGTGCCCTCAAAGGCTCCACTCGACCTCTACCAGGCTGAGTACAAGGCCGGCGTCAAGCTCTACGTCAAGCGCGTCTTCATTTTGGACGATACCAGGGAGCTTCTACCGCAGTATTTGCGCTTCATCCGCGGCATCATTGATAGCGAAGATCTTCCCCTCAACGTCAGCCGCGAGATTCTGCAGCAGAATCGCGTACTCACCAGCATCCGCATGTCCAGCGTCAAGAAGATCCTCTCCGAGCTGAAGAACATCTCGGCCAGCCTGCCCGAGCAGTATCTGAAGTTCATCGCCGAGTACAACCGTCCCCTCAAGGAAGGCCTCTACAGCGACTTCGCCAATCGCGAAACGCTCCTCGAACTCATCCGCTTCAAGTCCACAACTGTGGTCGGTCTCACCAGTCTCGCCGACGTGAAGTCACGCATGAAGGAGGGGCAGAAAAGCATTTACTACATCACCGGCGGCGCTGAATCTCTGCTCCGGACATCGCCACTGCTCGAGATCTACAGGAAGAAGGATCTTGAAGTTCTCGTTCTCGATGACGATTTTGATGAAATTGTATTCTCCGGCATTGATAAGTACGGCGACATCGACCTCAAGGCGGTCAACAAATCCTCTACGAGCGAAGACCTGAAAGGTGAAGCCGGGCCCGACAAGGCCGAAGGGATGAAGCCCCTGATCGATAAGCTGAAGGCCACGCTCGGCGATCGCGTCAAGGACGTTCGAGTATCCGTGCGCCTCGCAGATAGCCCTTCCTGCATCGTCTCCGACGAAGAAGAACCCTCCATCCAGATGCAACAGATGCTACGTGCCATGGGCCAAAAAGAGATCCCCGCGCCCAAACCTACCCTGGAGATCAATCCTGATCACGAGATCGTGAAAAAACTGTTAGCCCGTATCGATGATGCCGTCGTAGAGGACGCATCCTGGCTGCTTCTTGATCAGGCACTCCTTATGGAAGGAGTTCAACTCCAGGACCCGGTCGCCTTCGTCCAGCGCCTCAATCGGATCCTGAATCTCTCCATTTAGAGGTGTTCCGTGCACCTATCGTCCTGCCGCTCTGTCAAGCGCCAGAAGACGTGGGAACTTGTCTCTTGTGCCGCCATTTGTCAACCGGTCTTCTCATTTTGAGCTTCGACAACAGCGCTTTCTGTCATTTCGAAAAGGCTGGACGGCGATACTCGTAATGGACTAGGATTCGGCTCGAATGGGATTGCAGACTGAGATGCGGGGCCAGATGTGCTTTGCGCGATGGGATGGCCATGAGAGCGGCGATCAGGAATCGGGGCAGGGGATTCCCGCATCGGAAGCGATTCATTCGCCGGGACCGCTTCCACAGCGGCTCAAAGGTGAGGCTTGCCGGCTCGGTATCTGCGTTACTCTTCTAACCGAAAGTGCGCTGTCATCATAAGGAAAAGACAATGTTCAGGCTTGACGCCGACAAAAGGGTTCACTTCTGCGACGGTGTCACGCGCCGGGACTTTCTTCACGCCGGATCGCTCACATTCCTGGGACTGTCAATGCCCCAGTTTCTCCGTCTCAAGGCGATGGGGGCGATGAAGCCGGGCAAGGATGTCAGCTGCATTCAATTGATGCTCGTGGGCGGCCCGAGCCAACTCGATACGTGGGACATGAAGCCGGATGCCCCGGCCTCCATTCGAGGGCCCTTCAAACCAATCAAGACCAACGTATCCGGGATCGAGATCTCTGAAATCTTTCCCCGCATGGCAAAGCACGCCGACAAGTTTGCCCTTTTGCGCTCGGTCTACCATACAGCGGCCGCGGTACATGACACCGGATGCCAGATGATGCAGACAGGAAGGCTGTTTCAGGGCGGTCTTGAGTCGCCGAATTTTGGTTCGGTGCTTCGGTTTGAAAAGGGGCCGCTCGGGGATATGCCTCCCAACGTCCTGCTCCCCTACCCCATCGGACAGCTTGGCGGTAATTTGCCGCACGGCGATACCGCCGGCTTTCTCGGAAAGGGGTTCGATCCCTTTGTATTGAATGCCGATCCCGCGGATCCCAACTTCAAGGTACCGGACTTGCTCCCGCCCGATTACATTTCGGCCGTCCGCGTCGATCGTCGGCGAAGCTGGCGCCAGGAAGTCGACAAATCAGTTCAATACTTCGAGGACTCGAATCAGGATTCGAAGCTGATGGATTCGACATTCAATCAGGCGTACACTCTGATGACTTCCGCGAAGGCGCGTGAGGCCTTCGAACTCTCCCAGGAACCGGAAGATGTCCGTAAACGATACGGTATGAATCGTTTTGGCCAGGGTTGCCTGTTGGCGCGCCGGCTAGTGGAGAGAGGCGTTCGCTTCGTAACCCTCAACATGTTTGAAACCGTTTTTAACGATATAACCTGGGACATTCACGGCTCAGCTCCTTTCAGTCCGATTAGCTGCTACAGCGACTTGGTAGGCCCGATGTTTGATAATGCTTACAGTTCACTGCTTGAAGACTTGAGCCGGATCGGGCTGCTCGATACCACGCTGGTCCTTGCAACCGGCGAATTCGGACGCACGCCGCGCATCAATCCCGCCGGAGGTCGCGATCACTGGCCGCAGTGTTGGACCGTCGTTTTCGCGGGAGGCGGGGTCAAGGGCGGGCAGATTGTCGGCGCCTCGGACCAAATCGGCGCGGCGCCTCAGGACCGCCCAGTAACTCCCGCTCACATCGCGGCTACTGTATACAAGTGCCTTGGCATTCCGGTAGATACGGTATTGAAAACTCCGCAAGGACGCGACGTGCGGCTTGTGGATACCGGGTTTGACCCAATCGATGAGTTGCTGGTTTAGGCGTAGATCGCGGGCAAACAGGCTATGCCTCAGTTGCTATGCCGGATTGATGGCTTTTCCTTGCGGCATGAAGGATGAATGATGGAGCCTCGCAAGTGTTTACTGCTCGTCGCGCTGACCGTTGGGTTCTCGGTCTCGTACGTCATTCTCGATTCTATCGCGGGGCAGACCCCATCGCTTCCGCATGGACGGGCGCTCACCGATTCTCCGTACCATCCGTCAGATATGTCGAAGCCCGGGGGTGAAGGTCTCACTTCAGCCAACATTGTGAAGTCGGCACAGCCAGGCAGGCCAAGCAATTCTTCGCTTGCTTTGCTGGCGAAGATTGCAATCCTTCCATCTTCAATCTCCATCACTGGCCCGCGATACAGCCAGCGGCTTCTTGTCGAGGGAACATTTGCCGATGGCCATCAAGAGGAACTGACTTCGCGTGCGATGATTGCCGTCTCCGACCTTACGATCGTCAAGGTAGATAAGGACGGCGTTGCCTTCCCCCAGGGTGATGGCCAGGCGATCGTTACCGTAACCGTCCAGGGCCATCGAGCTACTGCGCCCTTGATCGTCAACCATTACGCGGCCACTTCCAACTGGAGCTTTCGCAACGATGTGCTGCCGGTGATGACGAAGATGGGCTGTAACTCAGGGCCATGCCACGGTGCTGCTGCGGGGAAAAATGGCTTCAAGCTCACGCTGCGCGGATATGACCCGAGCACAGACTATTACACGCTCACGCATCAGGCCCTCGGCCGGCGTACCGATCCGATCGAACCTGCCAGAAGCCTGATCCTTCTGAAGCCGACGCTCACAATATCGCATGGCGGCGGAAGGCGCTTCGATGTCGGTTCGCCGGAGTATAAGGTGATTGCCGGATGGCTCGCGCAAGGAATGCCGGCGCCCCTGGAATCCGATGCGCTGGTTACCAACATCCAGGTTCTTCCCCGCGAAGCTTCGCTCCAGCCCGGCGCCCAGCAGCAGTTGATTGTTACGGCAACCTTTTCCGATGGTCACACCGCGGATGTCACTCGCTGGGCAAAATATGACAGCGGAGATGAAGGCGTCGCTACCGTCGACAACAATGGCCACGTCGTCATGCACGGCTTCGGCGAGGCTCCGGTGACAGTCTGGTATCAGAGCCATGTCGCGTTCTCCAGGCTGCGCATTCCTTTTCCGTACAAACTGCAAGAGTCGATGTTCCTGAAAGCTCCTCGCAATAACTTCATTGACGACGCAATTCTCAAACACCTCAAGGCTCTTCACGTTCCGCCTTCACCTCCTGCGAGCGATGCGGAATTCATGCGCAGAGCCTATCTGGATGCGGCGGGAATTCTGCCTGGTCCCTCTGAAGCGGAAAAGTTCCTGCGGGATCCTTCGCCCGATAAACGGAAGCGGCTGATCGAAGATCTGATGAAGCGGCCCGAGTTCATCGATTATTGGGCGTACAAGTGGTCCGATCTGCTCCTGGTTTCAAGCAATCGGCTCTCCAACGATGAGATGTGGAGCTACTACAACTGGATCCGCGACAGCGTAGCAAGCAACAAGCCGTGGAACAAGTTTGCGTCGGAGATTGTTACTGCTACCGGCAAGACTCTCGACAATGGCGCTGCCAACTACTGGGTGATCCACCGTGATCCTCTCGATACCTCTGAGAACATGGCCCAGGCCTTCCTCGGCATCAACATAAGTTGCGCGCATTGTCATAACCATCCTCTGGCTAAGTGGACCCAGAAGGACTACTACGGTATGGCCAATCTGTTCGCGCGCGTGCGACTCAAGACATCCGCGCCCTCGGGCTTTCGTCCCGGGGTTGGATCGTTATTCAATGACGTCACCGTTTACTCCGCGCCCACCGGAGAGTTTATGGACGATCGCCTGATGATTCCGTTGCCGCCTAAACCGCTGGATGCCAGGGCCCTCTCCAGCGAAGTCCCCGGCGATACCCGCCTCTATTTCGCCAAGTGGCTCACGTCTCAAGAGAACCCATACTTTGCACGTAATATCGTCAATCGCGTGTGGCGCAATTTCATGGGGCGAGGCCTGATTGAGCCTGTCGACGACCTTCGAGATACGAATCCGGCAACCAACGATGAATTGCTGGACGCATTGGTCAAGGATTTCGTCGAGCACAATTTCGATGTCGACCACCTGATTCGGACCATCATGCAGTCCACTACCTATCAGGCTTCGTCGAGACCTCTCAAAGATAACGCCGACGATGACAAGTACGGTTCGCACTTTGTCATAAGGCGCCTTCCCGCCGAGGTCCTCCTCGACGCCTATTCGCAGGTAACCCGGGTTGCCGAGAATTTCGACAAGTATCCTGCCGGGACACGTGCAATGCAGCTACCGGACACTGCTGTGAAGTCCTACTTCCTCACCGCCTTCGGACGTCCACTGCGGCAGCAAACGCGCGAAAGCGAACGCACCTCCGTTCCCACCATTACGCAGGCGCTGCATATCATGAATGGAGACACCCTGAACCACAAACTGCTCGCTCCGAATAACTCGGTCGACATGTTGATTCGCCTCGGCTTCTCCGATGAGCAGATTCTTGACTATCTCTACCTGGCCTCATTAAGCCGTCATCCCACTGACTCGGAACGATCGGTGCTTCTCGACGCTCTCGCCTCGGCCGAGCAGCAAGAGATCGCAGGTGCAAACGATCTGCGACGGGCAGCGTTGATCGATATGTCTTGGGCCTTGTTGACAGGCAAGGAATTCATGTTCAATCACTGATCCGTTATGTGCGCCGCATGCGCATCATCCTGCGCTTGCTTGATGAATGCCAATTGCGGGAAACCAGGTTAATGATGCAAAACCGCCAACAGAAGCTTCGAGCCGTCCGCGCGACCGTTGAATTCGGGAGCGTCTGTGCGCTGGCTCTCGTGGTCTGTGCGATCCTTGATCGCGGCGCCCTGGAACCACGCGTGATGGCTGCATCAACGCCCAGTTTCAGTGCGGATGTCGCTCCCATTCTGCAAAAGAATTGTCTTGCCTGCCACTCAAGCTCCATACATAGGAGCGGCCTCATTCTCGAGAGCTATAGCGGGTTAATGAAAGGTGGCAGGCATGGGCAGCCGATCCTACCTCACGACGCAAAGGGAAGCCGCATTATTCAGATGCTTGAGGGGGACGTTGACCCGCAGATGCCGGCGGAAGCGGCCCCGCTTCCGGCCTCCGACATCGAAGTCATCAAGGCATGGATCAATGCCGGCGCTGAGGGGCCCGTCGCCAGCGAAGCCATGCCGCCTATGGTGACTCTATCGATTCCCGACATTCAACCGGTAGTAGCCGTAGTCTCCCCGGTGACCTCGGCGAAATTCTCTCCTGACGGGAAAGTTCTTGCCGTGGGCGGCTATCGCGAGGTCCGTCTCATTGATCCTGCTTCGGGCAACGTCCTCGCCACGCTCTCCGGGCACGCCAACTATGTGCGTTCCATCGCGTTCAGTCCTGACGGGAAGTGGCTCGCTGCTGCCGGCGGGTCGCCGCAGCTCAACGGGGAAATCAGGATCTGGGACCTTCAGTCGCATCAGCTCCTGAAGACAATGCAGGGCCACAAAGATTGCATTTACTCCATTGCCTGGAGCCCGGATGGAAAGCTTCTTGCTTCGGGAAGTTATGACCGGATGGTAAAGCTATGGGATGTGGCCACGGGCAGGGAATTGTTCAACCTGCAGGATCATATTGACGCCGTGTTTGCGGTGGCGTTCAGCCCCGACGGGAAGCGCCTAGCCTCGGCTTCGCAGGACCGGACAGTGAAGATCTGGAATGTCGCGACAGGCCGCCGCCTCTACACGCTGAGCGATGCCTTGGACGGCCTTAACGGGATCGCGTATTCACCTTTTGGCGACCGGGTGGCTGCTGCCGGATACGATAAGACCATTTACATTTGGCAACTGGGCGAGGACGACGGTCATCTCGTCCAGTCGTTGATTGCGGACGAGGAAAGCCTGCTTGCACTTGCATGGTCACCCGATGGCAAGACAATCGTCACAGCCTCGGCCGACGGGTCCATTCGATTCCGCGATGCCAAGCTCGACCTCGTCAGCGTCATCGACAACCAAGCCGATTGGGTAGAAGCCCTCGACATCAGTCCCGATGGAAAATGGCTGGCTGCGGGCCGGTATAACGGCACATTGAGTTTGTATGACCTGAAGACCTACAAAGATCTGGGAGGGCCGAGAAGGGTTTTCGATTCTCGACAGCCACACGACACGAAAGAAGGAAAGGTGACGGCCAGCCGGTGATTGCGAGCGGTCAAATTCTGATCAGCGGCGTCTTTTGCGGCCATCCGCCGCCAGCTGAAAAAGCTGAGGCGCGGCTCAGCTACTTTCCAGCCGCCGTCTTGAACGGGATAACTTTCATGCTGAGGGAGGCTATGTGAAAACCAGAAACCTACTGCTCCTCCCGTGCCTTGCACTCGGATTCTCATCGGCTATGCCCTTGTGTGCCGAAGAGCCGATTATCCCGCCGAGCGTGGCTGCGATCTCACCGGCCGGGATGGTGCGAGGAAGCATCGCCAGCTTTACCATTCAGGGGCGAAATCTTTCCGGCGCCACAGAGGTAATCTTCGACGAGGCGGACATGCATGGAAAGGTAACTCAGGTTATCGAAGTGCCGGAACAGATTGCCGCGGCGCGTGCGGGCGAGGACCTCGATGCCCAGGTGCCGCTCGGCAAGAAGCAGACGGCCACACTTGAGGTTACGGTCGCAAAAGATGCCTCGCCCGGCATCCATCGCTTCCGCGTCAGAACGCCGCTTGGAACAACCAACACGATTGCATTCGCGATTGGAGCGCTGCCGGAAGTAAAGCATCGCGAGAAGATACCCTTGGATTCCGGGACGCCTGCGCAACTGGTGGATTTGCCGGCAACCTTGGTTGGAACGATTGCGGCCCCGGGCGAAGAGCACAGGTATCAGTTTCATGGCATGGCTGGTGAAGAGATCGTCTTCAGGGTGCAGGCCTCGATGCTCGGTTCCGAGCTCAAGTCCATGCTTGTCTTGAGTGACAGCTCGGGGCAAATCCTGGCGGCGGCGGGCAAGAGCGACATTCGACTGGATACGGCATTGAACTACAAACTGCCCCAGGATGGCCAATACACTCTATCCATCACCGACCGCAACCGCGGTGGAGGCATGGGCTATTTTTACCGCCTGGATGCGGGCCCATTGCCTTACATCACCGGCTTTTTTCCGCTGGGGGTGCGTGCGGAAACTGTGGCCGAGGTCACGGTCGAGGGAGCCAATCTGGGCGGCATTCATGAGGTGAAAGTGAATCCGCCGTCCTCACCCGCGGGCTGGACGACGATGCCGCTTAAAGTCAACCTCGAGGGAATGCGCCCGCTCAACGAACCAAAACTTCAAGTTGGCAATGAGCCGGAGATTCTTGAGCAGGAACCAAACAATTCCATCGCACAAGCGCAAGCTGTATCTGTTCCCGTGACCGTCAATGGGCATATCGACGGTGGAGTGAGCGCAGGCGGGAAACCAGATGAGGACTACTTTCGCTTCCACGCCAGCAAGGGTGAACAACTCAGCATCGAAGTTGCCGCTGCGCGATTAGGCTCCCCGCTGGATTCCGTGATTGAGGTTCTGGACGCTCAAGGGAAGTCCATCCCGAGGGCCACGATTCGCTGCCTCAACCAGACCACCACAACGCTTTCTGACAAGGACTCGAGGACCACCGGGATCCGGCTTGTATCCACTGCAGAACTGCGCGATGGCGACTTCCTGATGGTTGGTGATGAACTGAATCAAATCGATTTCATTCCCGACCAGCCCGATGCCGACACCAATCTGAAGGGAATGGATGACCTCCGCCTGGCTTACCTGGGAACCTCTCCGGATGTCCACGCCATTAACACTCCGGTTTACAAGGCGCAGATTCTGCCACCGGACGCGGAATTCCCGTCCAACGGGTTGCCCGTCTTTCACCTCACCTGGCGAAACGATGATGGGGGTCCGGGATATGGAGCGGACTCAAAATTGGACTTCATCGCCCCGGCCGACGGTGATTACTTCCTCTGCCTCAAGGATGTTCGCGGCATGGAGGGTACGGACTTTGCCTATCGGTTGACAATTCAGGAAACTGCTCCCGACTATCGGCTCAGGGCGGAGCCGGCCAATCCCAATATCCCCAAGGGGGGATCCACGCCGGTAACCGTCTCGGTGGTTGCGATTCGAGATTATGAAGGCTCGATTGATGTAGAGGTAAAAGGCCTGCCTCAAGGAGTATCGGCGAGTCCGGCAACCATCATGCCGGGGCAAGACTCCACGTTGGTGATCTTATCGGCTAGTCCAGACGCGCCGCTCGACGCAGACCCGGCGCCAATCGAAATCGTCGGCCATGCGAAGGTCAACGGCCACGACCTCGTCAGAGCAGCAAACTCGACTGGAAGTGCCGGCCAGCCGCTGCAACTCGTGTCCATCATTCCGCCTCCCGATGTGACAGTCACGACGGAATCCGCGCAGGTTTCGATCGAACCCGGGAAAGAGGTGACCGTCACGCTTCATGTCCAGCGGCAAAACGGCTTCAAGGGCCGTGTACCCTGCTCCATTGAAAACCTTCCCCCCGGCGTTCGGGTTGTGAATGTTGGATTGAACGGCGTGCTTGTGACCGAAGCCCAGTCGAGCCGGACATTCACACTTCGCGCCGAAGACTGGACTCAGCCTGTCAAGCAGCCAATTTATGTAGTGGCCATGATCGAATCGAATTCCCCTACCAAGCATCCATCCGCGCCCCTGCTTCTTCAGGTCGCGGCGAACAAGCAGGCGTCGGATGCGAACCAGGGTCAGCTGGATGAAAGCAAGGAACCGGCGAGTGGAAGTCGTTCACCCAGCCGCTGACCTCATGCCGCGACGGTGCACGAGCGGAAAAAACTGCACGACCTGTTGCCTCAATCAGTGCATGAACGCTTCTGCAAACGTGAAACAGAGGAAGGACTCAAATGGCCATATCCCGCCGTGGATTTCTCGCTCAGTTCGGAACCTCCTTCGTCGCACCTCTGATCCTTGGTGCTACAAACAAGTCCGGCAGCAAGAAGCCGGTCCTTGGTTCCGGAGAACACACCTACGAGGTCACGCATGACTGGGGCGAGCTCCCCGCCAATATTCAATACGGGAACACGCATGGCGTTTGCGAAGACTCGCAGGGACACATTTACATTCACCACACCGTATATGCCACCAGCGAGAAACCGGACAGCATGGTCGTCTTCGATCATCAAGGGAAGTTCGTCAAGAGTTGGGGCAGTGAGTTTCGCGGCGGCGCGCACGGCCTGCACATCCGCAAGGAAGCCGGGAACGAGTTTCTATACTTGTGCGACATTCAACGCGGCCTTGTCATGAAGACCACATTGAATGGCGAAGAAGTCTTCACACTGGGTTACCCCAAGGAGTCTGAACCCTACGCCAAGCCTGGCCCAGACGGCAAGCCGTTGAAATACAGCCCGACCAACCTGGCAGTCGCGCCCAACGGTGACATCTACGTTGGCGACGGCTACGGTTCAAGTTACATCATCCAATACAACAGCAAGGGCGAATACATTCGTACCTTCGGAGGGCCTGGCAAGGAGGCCGGTCAACTCCTTTGCCCACACGGCATCATTGTCGATATGCGCGGTTCCGAACCGGTTCTCAATGTCGCTGATCGCAGCAATAAGCGCATTCAGCGGTTTACGCTCACAGGCGAACACATTGATTTCCTCTACGGAACCAACGCGCCATGCCATTTCAATCTTTTCAAGAATGGCGATATGGTTGTCCCCGACCTGTTCGCCCGAGTTACGCTGATGGATGCGCAAAACAGGATCATCGAACACCTCGGTGACGACTCTTCCAGCGATTACATGGCCACGCGCAAGCTCACGCGTGATCACTTCATGCCCGGCAGATTCGTTTGCCCTCATGGCGCCTGTTTCGATCGCGCAGGCAATATCTTTGTTGTCGAATGGGTGGAAGTGGGTCGCGTGAGCAAGTTGCAAAGAGTGGCATAGCTAGGATGGTTTCTCGCCGCATGGGCGTGCCTCACGGGCGTGATGGGCCCCGTAGCGGTTTACACGGTAGTCATGTTGCAAGTGAAAATGCATGGCCCCCGCCCCGATCCCTTCATCTCCGTTCACGCCGTCGACATCGGCGGCTTTCTCGTTCTTCTTGCAATCGGCATTGCGATGCGCAAGAATTCCGCCGCCCACAAGCGGTTAATTATTCTCTCCACTGTCGCCCTCGCCGACCCCGGCTTCAACCGTTTCATTGGCTATGTCTATCCAGCCAATCCACATACACCCCTCCTCACTTTCCTCTACATCTTCTACGGCAACATTCTCATCGTCGCGTTGATGCTCGGCTGGGACTTTTATCGCGGCCGTCTCATCCGCTCCCACATCATCGCCTCGATCTCACTCCTCACGTGCATGTACGTCGCCTCAGTCATGTACTGCTGGAAACCCTGGCAGAACCTCACCCTCCAGTGGTAACCGCCTGGGCAAAGTAGTAAATACACGCTTCACGTAACCACAATGTTGTCATCCTTCCATGAAGAGGGTCGCACCTGCCTAGCGATATTCGCGGCAAGCGGCTGGCAATGTGGTTTTAGGAATTCCAGACCATGTATGCTCCGAAAGCAATGCCTCCAAGTGCAAACATTGTTGGCGCAGTGTCGGCAAAATGAGGGAAAACATACTCCCGTAACTGCCAAACTTCTAATGCCACCCCGGCGAAGCCGGGGGAACTCATGTTTGAGTAATTAGAGCTGGAAAGAACCGGTAACAGGCAGAGTGTAGTGCAATGATTCCGATTCCTCGGTTCCAACCGCGTCGCAGTCGATCCCAGCCTGGTCAATTCGCCTCAGATTGTGCAATGCCCATGTATCGCCAGTTGACCCATAGTCTCTGGATGCCGTTGATCCCATGCGCGGCAAACCCGAAAGTTGGAGATTTCTTTCTCTGCAGCGCTCAATGTACGCACTAGAGATTTGGCGTAAAGCCAGAAACGGTTCCGGCGAAATCGGAGTTTCTCTTTGTTAACCGGTGGCGCAAACGGTGGGCCTGCGGATCTTAAGGCTGTTGGGAGGATTCGCGCATATACAGTTTCATTCGGTTTGCTGGAAGCACGTGCAAGGCTGGGCACCACCTTGACAGCGGAGCAGAACGGGTGTCTACTGAAGCGTTGGTTGTGGTGAAGGAGTTCACCCTTAACCGCTGTCCATTCCAATAGGCCGGACAGATGATAACTCCTGACAGGGAATCCTGTTGCGGAGTTGTGTCCCGGCCGAGTTCCCTGAACGACAATTTTGGAGTTTGTGCTGATGACGAACACTTGGGCTCTGTGTGCGCTCTGGGTGGGTCTGGCTTTGGCGGCGACGCTGTTGGCGATCTGGTTCAAGATCTCGACGGCGCTATCTGAGATTGTGGTGGGTACCGTGGCCCAACTGGTTATCGGCGTGTTCCTTACGGGGTTCTTCGGTTTTGCGCAGGGCGGCCTGGCCGGCAATACGCAGTGGATCACATTCCTGGCAGGAACAGGTGCAATCGTCCTGACTTTCCTTGCCGGCGCGGAGCTCGATCCAGCTATCTTCAAGACCAAGTGGCGAGAAGCATCGGTCATCGGCCTCGCAGGGTTCTTCGGTCCCTTTCTCGGTTGCACGGCGGTCGCGCACTACGTGCTCCATTGGGCGATCATGCCCAGCTGGTTGTGCGGGGTTGCACTTTCCACGACCTCGGTTGCGGTGGTCTATGCGGTGATGCTGGAACTTGGTTTCAACGTCACGGAATACGGGAAGGCAATCCTAGCCGCATGCTTCATCAATGATCTCGGAACGGTGATCGCGCTCGGATTGATCTTTTCCCCTTTCACCATCAAGACGCTGATCTTTGTGGTGGTTTCCATCATCGTCTTTGTCGTGCTGCCATTTCTCACGCCGCGGTTCTTCAAGAAATATGGCGGGCGCGTCTCAGAACTCGAAGCGAAGTACCTTCTCTTCTTCCTCTTTGCCATGGGCGGACTGGCTGTCTGGGCTGGAAGCGAAGCGGTCCTTCCGGCGTACATGATCGGCATGGTTCTGGCTGGAACGGTCGGCAAAGACCACTCGCTCATCCGGAGATTGCGGACGCTTACGTTCGGATTGCTGACACCGTTCTACTTCATCCGAGCCGGATCATTTGTCTCTGTGCCTGCACTGATGGCTGCCCCTGTGACGTTGCTAGTCCTCTTTGGTGCGAAGTCGCTGTTCAAGGCAATTGCTGTATATCCTGCAGTCCGTGTGCACAAATACGACGGCAAGGCCGGAGCTTACTACACGCTGATGATGTCAACCGGACTCACATTCGGGACCATCTCGGCACTGTTTGGTCTCAATCATCAGATCATCACGCAGGCACAATACTCCTACATTGTGGGCGCTGTCATCGCCAGTGCGGTGATACCTACCATGATTGCAAACTCGTTCTTTCTTCCCCACCATTTGCTTCCCCACCATCAAGCAGGCAAGAAAGCAGAGAAGGAAGTTATGCGGCCAGTTCCCGCAGAAGAAGGTTAGGTGATCGCTATGGGAAGCCCGGTTTTTGTTGGAATTCAAAGGATACTTGTTGCATTCGACGCGTCTCCGCATGCGGAGCACGCTTTGGATGTTGCCCTGTCTATGGCTGGCGATATGAAAGCCAAGCTCTTCGTTCTCGCCGTCATCCGACCGCCGGAACCCGCAGAAAGCCCGGAGTTTCACGCGGTTCTTGAAGAAGGGCAGGAGCGCTTTGAGCGCAGTTTCGTCCCGCTTCGCGAACGCGCGAGGCAAAAGGAGATTGACCTCGAAACTGAAATTGTCCTTGGCCATCCGGCGGAACAGATCATCCACAAGGCGGAGACGATGCAGGCCAGTCTCATCGTCATGGGCAAGCGCAGCCATACGATCCTTCATCGCTGGATGTTGGGTTCAAACTCGGAGCGCGTTCTGCGGTATGCGCACTGCCCGGTGATGATCGTTCATTGAAAGGAGTGTCCGGATTTGAAAATCGCAATTCATCTTAACGGCAACGCACCGCATCGAGTGGTCAATCGATGCTCGCCTCGATTGCCGCTCGCACGGAACTCATTGAAGTCCTAACAACTGACGGCCTCATGGCCGGGAAAGAGTAATCATCATGTCTGAAATCACAAAACTTGAAGCACTCGAAATCCTCGACTCACGGGGGAATCCAACCCTGGCAGTCACAGCAACGTTGGCTAACGGCGTGAAGGCGACTGCGAAAGTGCCGTCAGGCGCATCGACCGGCAAGCGGGAAGCAGTCGAACTCCGCGACGGCGATAAGACACGGTACGGCGGTAAGGGCGTACTGAATGCGAGAAATTACGTGAACGGTGAGATTCAAGCTGCCGTTCATGGATTCGACGCCAACGACCAGAAGGCGTTGGACAAAAAGCTGTGCGAACTCGACGGGACACCGAATAAGGCGCGTCTTGGAGCCAACGCAATTCTGGGCGTTTCTCTTGCGGTTGCGCGTGCGGCTGCTGCAGACCATTGTCTGCCCCTTTATGCAAGCCTTGGAGGCGAGAAGGCCAATCTGATTCCAGCCCCTTGGTTTAATGTTTTGAATGGCGGAAGCCACGCGGACAGCAACGTGGATTTTCAGGAGTTCATGATTTCACCGGTAGGCGCGCCCAGTTACAGCGAAGGCTTGCGAGCGGCCGCTGAAACCTTCCATGCGCTGAAGTCTGTCTTACACAAGAAGGGCTACAACACCGGAGTCGGCGATGAAGGAGGATTCGCTCCGCAGTTGAAGTCCAACGAAGAGCCCATTGACCTCATCCTTGAAGCCATCCAAAAGGCTGGCTACAGGCCGGGCAAGGACATTGTCCTTGTGCTCGACCCCGCCACCAGCGAGCTCTTTGATGATGGCATCTATGCGTTCGACAAGTCGGACAAGAGCAAAAAGTCGCCGGAGCAGATGGTCGAATTCTGGAAGGGAGTGCTCGACCGTTATCCGGAGATCTGGGGTATTGAAGATGGGGTTGCCGAAGACGACCACGCCGGCTGGCAGCTGATGACAAAGACGCTCGGAGGCCGGATTCAGCTGATCGGCGACGACAACTTTGTCACCAATCCCACGATCTTCCGCCAGGGCATCAAAGATGGAATCGCCAACGCCATTCTGATCAAGCTGAACCAGATCGGCACTCTGACGGAAACGCTCGAATGCATTCAGATTGCCCGCGAGAATGGATACGGCGCAGTAATTTCTCACCGTTCCGGTGAAACCGATGACACGAGCATCGCCGACCTGGCCGTGGCTGCCGGCATGGGACAGATCAAGACGGGCTCGACCAGCCGAGGCGAGCGCATCGCGAAGTACAACCGCTTCCTGGAAATCGAACACGAACTCGGCACAAAGGCCCGCTATGCAGGCGCCAGTGTGTACGAGCGCTGGCACAAACTAGTGAAGGCATAGCAGGCAACTGTAGGTGTTGGAGTCCACCTGAACACCGCTCAACTGGGCAGATGACTCCTCGAAGCTGAAGAAAACTTGGAGGAGTCATGCCCGAAGCTGGATCTGAAATGGAAAGAGACCGAGGATCCGGTGCACTGAACCGCGCCCAGCAGCGACGCCTGAGCGTCACTTGCAAGTACATCGACAACTTGCTTTGCGAAATTGAGCACGCAATCAATACCGCGGCATCGCGGTCTCCATTTCCGCGCTATGTTGTGGACGTCACTCCTGCACAGATCCTGCTCATTGAAGACCACATTGCCCTTCTCCGCGCTCAACTCCTGCGCACCTTGGATTGGCAGCATTTGAAACCTGAACAAACAGGAATCACAGTCACGCGATCGGCCCTGACAGACCTTGCTTTTGTGGATATCGCGATCGAGGAACTAAAGCCAAGATATTTGCGTGGCTGTGGAGCCGTCCCCGAGGATGCGGTGGAGGAACTCAATGGAGTGATACAAAAACTTCGCTCCCTGACTGGAAGCATGGAACGCTGTATTCGCCAGGAGATGAGTAAGAATCTGGAAAACTGCGCCAGAGATGAATCCACCGAAAACCCCCAACACCATGGCTAGGCTCTGTAATTGCGGAGATCATTCAATGAGGACACACAAACAACTCGTTTCCTATCAATCGATTGCGCAAGCGCTTCCGGAACCCGGATGCCCGTTCTGTCGCTTCCTGAAGGAATATCAAACAGCTCGCCTGCAGAACCATCCGAAAGAGAGTATTCACCGTCTGTGCAACTTTCACACCTGGGGTCTGGCCGCCGTTCAAGACGCTCCAGCGGCAGCGCAAGTGTTCATCAAGCTGGTCGGTGAGCCAGATTTCCTCTCCAAAGCCGAATGTGACATTTGCAGGGAGGTCCTCGCAGAGGAGGATCTACGTATTTGCGAATTGGTGAGCTGTCTGTCCCGAACAGACGTTTCTGATTGGCTGCGAAGTTCCGCTGTACTATGCATCCCACACGGGGAAAAGCTGCGCCGGCAGGTTCCGCCTGTGCTCGCGGACCGAGTTGACGCAATCATCGAGAACTATCGGCGGCAATTGGCTCGAGATCTGCAACAACTGCGTGACGAACCAGAACAAGACAGGGCCGGGTGGGGCGCACTCGGTCGCGCGGCTGAATTTCTTGTCTCGCAGCGCGGTTTACATTCCTGAGGGAGGAAGTATGTTGAGTGCCGGAAAGGCAGTGAAGGTTTCCATCTATCTGAGCGAGGGATCAAAGCGTCATGGGGTCCCAACATATTCGAGCATCCTCGACTTTCTTTTCTATCGGGGCGTCTCCGGTGCGACGGTTGTGAAAGGGATAGCAGGATTTGGCGCGGATCACCACATGCATTCCGCCAGCATTGTCGAAATCTCAGACCACCTCCCGCTCAAGATTGAATTCATCGAATCGCGTGAAAAGGTCAACGAACTCCTCGGGAAGCTTGAGGAGTTGGCCGGAACCGGAATGATCGAAGTCCAGGAGACGACCGTTGCAAAGCCAGCCCAGATTTCCAAACAAAAGAAGCCAGTCTCTCCCGCGCACCTGAAAATCGAGGGCAAAGCAAAAATGATGCGCATCTATATTGGCGAAGCGGATCGCTGGAAAGACAAGCCTCTTTACAACGCACTCGTCGAATCCATGCGGGCCAACGATATTGCCGGCGTCACCGTCTATCGCGGCATCCTCGGCTATGGCGCACACCGGCGCATGCACAAAGATAAAGCCCTCCACCTGTCGCACGATTGTTCAATCATGCTCTCGGCCGTCGATACAGAGGAGAAGCTGCGATCCTTTCTGCCACTTGTGGACCAGATGGTGGAAGAGGGCCTTGTCGTTCTTTCAGACGTGGACATCATCAAGTATTCCTATCGCGCTTTGGACGTTGATCAGCCGGAGTCGGTGCCGGGTATCGCTTCTGTATGAGCGGAGGCTCAACCATGAAAGACCAATTTCAAGCGCGCATGCTGCGTATTCATTTCGGCGAAGGTGACAAATGGCAGGGCAAACCCCTGCATGAAGCAATTGTGGCCAAATGCATGGAATTAGGGATGGCTGGCGCCACCGTGTATCGGGGAATCGAAGGGTACGGCGCCAGCACCAGGATTCACCATTCCAGTCATTGGACGTTCTCCAAAGATGCGCCGATCATGCTGACCGTCATCGACCGTGAGGAACAGATCGAAAAGCTGATTCCCCATCTCGACGTCATGGTTGAGGAGGGTCTCATCGCCATGTCTCGTGTCGAGGTCATTCGATACTCGCGGACTTCAACTAACGATTCGGCGAAAGTCTAACAGGGCCCAAATGGAGATGATGGCTTACTCCGTGATGCAGGAATACCAGAGCAGTTCGACAGTGCAAGATTACGGCGGCATTCCGACTGAGGCACCTGTATCTATGGACGGTGCCACCCGTCTGTTGCGACTTGCCGGTCTGGCGCAGGAACTTGGGGCTGAGCCTGTCGCCGAGGAGGCGCGCGAGCTCGCAGCGCGGGTTTCCGAAGGGCGTTTCTATGTAGCTTGTGTCGGGCAGTTCAAGCGAGGCAAATCCACCCTGCTCAACGCTCTCGTCGGCCATGCCGTTGTCCCGACCGGGTTTGTTCCGGTTACGGCGGTGCCTACCGTGATTCGATTTGGCGACGCACTTCACGCGCGCGTTCGCATGCGAGACGGGGCCTGGCGGGACGTTGCCATGCCTGATTTGAAGGAATATGTGACCGAAGAACTAAACCCCGAAAACAAAAAGGCAGTGGACGGCGCGGAAGTATTCGTGCCCAGCTCCTTGTTGCGCTCCGGCATGTGTTTTGTGGATACGCCGGGTTTGGGCTCGGTCTTCACCGGAAATACGGCAACCACGCAAGCGTTCATTCCTCACATTGATGCAGCATTGGTTGTGGTCGGAGCCGATCCGCCAATTGCGGGAGAGGAGTTGACGCTGGTAGAAGCAATTGGCAAGCAGGTTCAGAATTTGATTCTGGTTATCAACAAAGCCGACCGCACCAGCGTTCCGGAGCGTGCAGCGGCGGCTAAGTTCACGCGCGAGGTTCTTGGAAAGCGGCTGCGTCGCCCGATGGGCGAGGTGCTTGAGGTTAGTGCCGCCGAGCGGATGGAAAACCGCGGTCCGTTACGGGACTGGGAAAAACTGCTGGCGAGTTTGCATCACCTCGTTGAAGGCTCGGGCAGAAATCTCGTTCGCGCCGCTTGCGACCGGGGCCTCCAGCGCTTGAGGGAGCAACTGCTGGCTATTATCAGTGAGGACCGCGACGCGCTTCAGCGGCCAATCGAAGAATCCGAGCGGCGCATCGGGCTCATGAAGGAAACCATCAACGAGGCTGAGCGCACCATGCACGAGCTGAGTTTCCTGTTTATGGCGGAGCTGCAGCGGATTTCGGACCTCTTCGTTGAACGGCACCGGCGGTTTTTCCGTTCCGCGTGGACGGAATCTGAAACAGAGTTTGGTGAGGGGCTACCGTCGGTACCCGTCGGCTTTGGCCCATACTATCGGCGCCGAGTGATGCATCTCGCCCATGGGATCTCACGCCGCAAGGTTATGCCTTGGCTCAAACCTGAGCAGGAAGAGGGCGAGCGCCAATATGGCGCCGTGGCCCTTCGATTTGTGGAGATGGGAAACAACTTTCTGAAAACACTGGCGGATGCTGGCCTCAGCGAACTGACACGGATGCCCCATGGACTCGATCCGGAGAAAGGTTTCCGCGTGCGGTCCAGATTCACTTTCGAGGACTTTATCGGAACTGCGCAACCCCCATCACCGCTGCGCTGGCTTGCTGATGTTGTTTTGCCGTTTGTGGGTGGACGCAAACTGATCACGAGCGATGCTCGAGAATTTCTGCGGCACCTTTTGGAAGTGAACAGCTCGCGGGTACAAAACGATGTTCTCAATCGCATTCAGGAGAGCCGGGCCCGCCTGGAGGTCGAGATCCGCAAGCTGCTCCATGAAATCAGCCGCATTGCGGAACAGGCACTTGACCGGGCACGAAAAGTCAAAGAAGAAGGAAGTCCTGCCGTCCAGTCGGCAATTGAACGGCTCAACCGATTGGAACGGGATGTCTCGGTACTCGTCTGATCCCATTCACGCGCTTTGGGCAGGCGAGCAGCCCTTTTTATTTGGTTCGTCCTGATTCTTCATGCAGCTAGTTGAATTCGGAGAAAGAGGTTCCGCTGCAATGCCTTCGTCTTCTGCCCAACGCGAGCCTACCGTTGAGTATTTGAATTGCGTTGAGCGCGAGGAAGAATTGGGCAGCCTTCGGAACCAAGCCAGAATTCGCAAATCACTGCTGGTATTTGGACCTGCGGGAGTAGGCAAGTCACGTTTACTTCGCGCCTTCGTTGAAAATCAAACGCTTGCGCTCTACGTCGGACAGATGCGGTCACCGCGCGAATTCGCTCTCGCATTGCTCCAGGCATTGCATTCCGCAGACGACGGGATAAAAGCTCCCGGAAACATCTCTGCTTTGTCCACATCCTCCTTGAAGGGCATCATCCACCGCGCGCTTGATAGGCAGCCTTTTGTGATGGTTCTCGATCATCTCGACGCACCCTCCCGGGTTGTAACGGGCATGATTAAGGATCTGTACTACTACGGACGTACCCCCGTGATTTTTGCATCACGATCTCCGCATATGGAGGATATAGGCGCAATGCGCCCGCTGTGCGCGAACAAGTCTGAGCGTCTGGAATTGAAAAACCTTCCACCGCAGATTGCGTTGGAATTCGCCCAGCGCGAAGCGGAAAAGATCGATTTGTGGGCATCCAATCTGGAGGCGATTCTGCCCGTGCTTGTTGAATGGAGCGACGGGAACCCTGGCGCAATCCTAGATATGTTGAAGATGGCGCAACTTCCCCAGTACCGGGCCGGCGACCAGATCAAATCGTACATCCTTTACGTGGACTATCGCATGGGCCGCAGATAGCCAGATAGACTCGTCCTTATTCAGATCGCGCTTGTGGCTCTAGACTGTGGTTCGTCAAACAACCCCAGCCTGGTCAATTCGACTTCAGATTGTGCAATGCCCATGTTATCGCCAAGTGACACCACGCTTCATGGATCTCAGTGATCCAGGCCTGAAGATTTCGAGCTTTCGAGCAGAATTGGCCGGCATGCCGATTTGACCATTGCTTCAAGCGTGCGGCCTTTTAGATCGCGCCGACGTCTTTCGGGAATAGGATTCTTGCTGTTGACATGTTGCTAGGGGAGATAGGGAATGAAGATCGGGAACCGGACGATCATGACGGCTTGGGTCGTGTGCATGAGCGCATGGGGCGCAATGGGTGCAGGGGCACAGACGGCTACAGCCGCCGCGACAATGGCGTCGGCCGTGGCCCAAGCATCCTCACCGACGCCCAGTGCGGCGCCACGCATGCCCACTCCGGAGGAGCGCGCGGTCATTGCGGCCGCCAACGACGCGGAGCGTGAGCGCGAGACGAAACTGCTCGGCATTGTTGCGATGCAGCCCAGCATGACGGCGTACGACATCGGCAAGCCGGGTAACGTGAACTATGGCGAGGTCAAGGCCAATCCATTCCCCAAACTGCCGGATCTGATGACGCTGAGCGACGGCACAAAGGTGACTACGCCCGCGCTGTGGGTGAAGCGCCGTGCGGAAATCAAGGCGCTGTTCGACGAGTACGTCTATGGCAAGTATCCAGCGCGCATCCCAGCGGTCACATGGCGCGTGGACCGCGTGGAGGAAACAACCTACGAGGGAATCCCAGTCATCGTGAAGCACATCGTGGGGCATACGGATAACTCGGCGTATCCGGCGATCACGGTGGATATTCATGCGGATGTGGTGACGCCGGCGAGCGCGAAAGGGAAGAAGGTTCCAGTGATCATCGGCGGCGGCTGGATTGGGCCGAGACCGAACTTTCCTCGCCCCACGGCGGCGCCGGGACAGATCGTGCATCTGCTGGCGATGCCGGCAGATCCACCCGACTCCGGCAAGCTGTTGCTCGAGCATAGCTGGGGATTTGTGGCGCGCACCTCAACCGAGGTGCAGGCCGATAACGCCGCGGGCATGACCAAGGGGATTATCGGCCTCGTCAACAAGGGCCAGCCGCGTAGCCTGGATGACTGGGGCGTGCTGCGCGCATGGGCCTGGGGCGACAGCCGCATCCTGGACTATCTCCAGACCGACCCGGACGTGGATGGCGGCAAGGTCGGGATCACAGGGCATTCGCGCGGGGGCAAAGCGGCCCTGGTAACCGAAAGCGACGACGAGCGGTTTGCCATCGGATACATATCGTCGTCGGGCAAGGGCGGCGCGGCGCTCTATCGCCGCGACTACGGAGAGTCCATGGGCAACGCGGCGGCGTCAAGCGAGTTCGATTGGTACGCGGGGAACTTTCTGAAGTACGCCGCGATGGGGCACACAGCGGACGAGATGCCGGTGGACAGCCACGAGTTTATGGCCCTGATCGCGCCGCGGCCCGTGTTCATTGGCGGAGGAGCGCTGATCACCGATCCGCAGTATGCGCCTGGCGATGCGTGGCAGGACACGCAGGGCATGTTCATGGCTGCCGTAGCAGCAAGCCCGGCATGGGACCTGCTGGGCGCAAAGGGTCTGGGCGCCAATACATTTCCCCCAGTGGGCACCCTGATCGATTCCGGTGATGTGGCGTTTCGTCAGCACCAGTGGGGGCACACACCCGCACCGAACTGGCCCGCGTTTATCGAGTTTGCCGCAAAGGAATTTGCCAAGCGCTGAAAGGCAGATCGAGCGGTCGGACCGTTGAACTGACGGCGACCCTCCAGCATGGCAGCGGTTTGCGGATTCCAGTCGGAATGCCGACTCCGGGGGACTTATGCCGCTTGGTGGTATCTATCGCACCCGCACCATGTCTCGCAAAATGTACTCGACGCTCGGGGGGGGGGGGGGCTGGGGGCCCCAAATTTTTCCCCCCCACAATTTTAAGGTGGGGAGCATCCCCACCGGGTGGAAAAGGCCGGGGCCCTTTTTCCCCTTTTTAGGTTTTGGGGTTA
>Ga0182018_10001150_pt1 | contig 31225 bp, 36 predicted proteins | sample 812P2MmetaG_FD_120490 | JGI IMG/M metagenome (GOLD analysis project Ga0182018, IMG submission 120490) | Permafrost microbial communities from Stordalen Mire, Sweden - 812P2M metaG | ecosystem: Environmental > Terrestrial > Soil > Wetlands > Permafrost | place: Sweden: Stordalen | collected...
CCTTCGCCGATGATACCACCGCTCCTCGGGTCGCTGGGTTTTCTCAATGTCGGTTACGCGTGTGGGAGTTGACCAGCGGTTGCGGTGCCAGAATTAGCTTCGCGCCGGGAACAGTTTCGGTTGGGCAGGACCGCCAAACACGCCCAACGCGGGACCGTCGGCTCCCGGCACGCCTTTAAGCAGTACGGATTCATCGGCAGGGACCGCAGATGTGAACGCTTTTCCCGCGATGTGCTCCATATGCACTTGAATGAACTTCATGATTGATCGGCCAGGGACTTGTTTGTCGACAACCTCAGAAACCGCAGCGGCACGAACGTTGCCTTCCTTGGCTAGGCTCGCAAGCTCTCGAAGAATGTCGGCATTGCCTTGATTCGGGTCAGGTTTGAGCATTGAGACGCCGCCGTCGTTCCCCATATGAGCACCAAGCGGAGAAAAAGGCTCGCCGTTGGCGATCCTTTTTCGCGTTTCCGTAACGAGGGTTTTCGCAAGAGCCCTCATGTCCGCCAATGTTGGGTTCTTCGCGGCTGCTTCTTCTGCGATCTTGCGGAGTCCAGAAACAAATGCGGCTTGTTTATCAGGGTCAGTCATTCGCTTTTCGAAACTCCTTGTTGGTCTGGCGCCGCTGGACTTGCTTGGCTACACCAGTACCGGGTCTTTCGCCAGTCTCACATTGCCATTGTTGTAGTTCTTTCCGCATGAGTCGCAGAACAGCGCCCGGTATGTGGTTCCATCTTTCGCGCTGGCGTTTTGTAAGGGGTTCCAACCCTTAGTCTTGGTGAGCTTTCCAGCCTGCGTCAAACCTTGAAACAAATGCTCGCAGATGTAGTCCATTCCATCCGCTTCTACCTTTTTCGCATCGGCGAGCTTGTGAATCCAGATCGTTTGCGCCATGGGATTCCTCCGGCTTCAGGCTCCACTGTGACACACGCGCAGACGCGTAAACACCTGCCCAGAGGGACAGATGTTCTCTGCCTTAACCTGACCCCGATATTGAGGCTCAGAGTCGCTGGTCGGTAACGCTCTAATGTCCGGTTACGCGACCAGGATTTGGTCGCCCCTTCAATGGGCGTCGGACAGTCTACAAAATACCCGTCGGTCGTCACTGCGGAGCCACAATTCTCGCGGAGACTCGATACCGCCGATAGTTTTTGTAGCGATGGCGATTCTGGAACGTCTCCTCGACTCCTTTGGACTTAGCCGGTGTCGCGGCGCTCATCGAGAACAGATAGTAGGGTAAGTCACTCTGCACTCAACAGTTGAGTGTGCTAATGAGACGCTTTAAGAGTGGGGGCGCCACATGGTATGGCGCGTGTCGAGCGTCAAGCGTTCGCTCTCTTCGCTAGCGTATCCAGCCAGGCAGGCCACCGGCCTTCCGAAACTCTTCGTTCAGATCGCTCAATGCTTGTTTGTCATTTTGTATTTCGAGCTTCAAGGCGCCAATTTTGTTCAGGAGAACCATGAATTCGTCCGAATACACTTGTGTAGTATCTCCGACAAGCAAATCTTGCTGGAGGCGTTCGGTTTCCAGTTGGCTCTGCAGGGTTGGAAGTGCCTTTTGGTCCTGAGCGAGTTTGTTGCGAGCTGCCACGAATCGAGCTTGCCAGTACGCTTTGGCTTTTGCAGTTTTGTCCGCCTGATTGGCCAGCCCAGAACGAGCAGAGGCCTCCCCGTTCGTGGTGGCAGCGCTAGGCGGCGGAGCTGGCGGTCCAACAACGGAAACACCGCCAGACGGCAACCTCTCGACGTCGTCATTCGTATAGACCTTGTCCGCTGCGGAATTGTCTTTCTCAGTTTTTGACTTAGGCGTTACACCAGTCGGCGAGGGCTGAGCTTGCCGTGACTTTGGCTCCGGTTGTGGCGGCGTCTGCGTCTGTGACTGTGCCAGCACCGGATTCGTCGACCATAAGGCCACGAGCAGCGCGGGGGCCGCGATTCGTATGACTTTCACTCTCCGGTCTCCATGCATCTCTTTGTTGAAGGGAGCGTTCTGTGTACCCAGGACACCCTAGAAGAAGGCATTCTCGCCATTCATCCAAATACAAGTGTAGCGGGAATCGACGGTTCGGGCAGCTGCGGTGGCGTACAGATGTGTTTTGCAAAACACTGGCCCTTGGGATAGGTCATCCACATGCATGGTAAACGCGGCGGTCTCCATGGGTCGACGCGACACCTTAGGATGATCCCCTGACACCCGTTTCTCCGGGGAAATGTAGCTGAACATTCCTTCTTGCTGGTCATCGTCTCCGCGTATTCGCTCGCCTCCTTGGCCTTCCTTCTCTCAGACGAGCCGCTGTTAGTGGTGCAGCAAGCCGATTCAGAATTTCGAGATGAGCCAAAACGGTTTGCCGCCCCTGCGCCAAATAGGAGTCGCAATCGGTCCCGTGTGACTGCCATTGCCTGGCTTGCTTTGATTCTTGGGGGATTACTTTTGCGGATTTTGCCTACAGGGCAGACTCAAGTACGTTCGAACCTCCTGCCACGGAAAGTTGCTGCCTGGGTCCACTCGCCGAGGACCTGCGTCTACCTTTCCACAAAAGTAATGCCTTTTCTCCAAGTCTGCATGTGCAACAACGTTTTCCGGCCCGAGGGAGTAACGCGACAACAAGTCTCCCAGTAAGAGCTCCAACGCATGGACTTGTTTTGGTGAAAATGGATCTTGGCCGTTACCGTTATTAATCAGCTCGATCCCCACGGATTGTTGGTTATAGCCGACGACAAGGTAGGCAATCTGGTCTTCCGGAACCATTCGGATGACTGTCCCATCCCTGTCCACAAGATAATGGATGCTGACCTTCGAATTGTCGACTTCGTCCTTGAAGTGTTTAATGTTCGTATCCAGAGTTCCGGAGTGGAAAGCGAATCGCGGTCTACAGTCGGGCCCACCGGTCGAATGGATAACGATGTACTTGACTGGGATATATCTTGGCCTGCCAGTCAGAGGCTCTTCTCTATTCACTGTCACCGGTGAGCAGACTTTTGTGTTACTAGTGTCTTTAGCCGGGCTGGATTGTCCTTGCGCGATGCCAGGGGACTGAGGTTGGCTCTTTTGCTGCGCACTCACGCTCGGCGCTCCAATTGCTACCAGAGCGATCAACGCTCCAACGAATTTGATAAACATTGTTCCTCCTCACAGCGAGGTTCCCGTTTCACAAAAGTTGGGTTTAAGATATGAGAGCGCGCCGGAGATGCACTGGCGAGCCTATCCTACAACCATGGATAGCAACAACTCTTGACCGATTGGTCGGAGACAAACTACAGGCATGATAAGCCGACTATTCGTCCAGAACTCCGTTTAAGCTCTGCATCGGTAGCTGTTTCCATCTTTAGGATGGCCAATCGGGGAACACGGCTTCGAGCGCGCCACCGAACCAATACTTATAGAAACCCTCGTCGCATGGGTTCATATGATCGCCGTATTTGCCCACGAAGTGGCGGCCCCAGTGCGGCCTGTGGCCGTCGGCGTCGCAAAACGCGTACTCCTCGGACAGCCCCCAGGTGCTGAAGACGCGGCCTGACTTCTTCATTAGGCCGGGGTCGGCAGCCAGGGCTACCACCGATCGTCCGGCGTAGAGCGGTGTTTCGGAAGAGATGTAATTCGGATCTTTCTTCACCGCGTCTTGCCAAGTCGCTTCGCTCACGCCGAAACGCTCCAACATCACTTCTGAGCGCAGAAAACCGGGTGTGAGGGCGACTGCCGCGACATTCTTCTTTCGCAGCTCGTACGCCATGGCAAAGGCCAGCCGGATCACGGTGGTCTTGATCAGATCGAAGAACAAATGCCCTCGGTATGAATAGGTGTCGCCGTCGCCGATCTCCACGATCAATCCGGTTCGGCCCGAGTTTTTGGCCGTTTCGATCAGCAGCGGCGCCGCGCAGTGACTCGTGATGATATGCGTATGAATCGCATTGCGGAACATGGCGAACCCGCGCTCCAGGCCGGCTTGCCAGAAGGGCTTGCCAAATTCGTGCTCCGCGCCTTCTGAGATGTCGTTTACCAGCACGTGTAGCTTTCCTTGCTCGGCCCGGATTTCGGCCACCAATTTCTCGACCTGGCTGACGTCGAGGTGGTCGACGACGACTGCAACGCCCTTGCCCCCTCGCGCGGTCACCAGCTCGGCAGTTTCCTCAATCGTCTCCGGCCGGCCCGTGTAATACGCCGCCGGCAAGGCCTTCTCCCGCTGCTGACCGGACAGCGGCTTGGCGCCGGAAGCCAGCGCCGCGCGCGAGCTGCGCCCGGTGCAGTACACCGTCGCGCCGGCTTCGCCAAACGCAAGAGCGATGCCGCGTCCTACTCCGCGAGTAGCGCCGGCCACCAGCACCACGCAATTGCCCAAGTCTGGGGGCTGATAAGTGGAAGTCTCGGCCATGGCAGCACCTCGCAAGGACACCTCGCAAAGAGACTGGGCGAATTATTGAACTGCCATTTATTAATGTCAAGTGGAAAATAAACAGCCATTCAGTTATTCTTCTCAGCGGCCGAGCGTGTCGCGTGGCTGAAAAAAGAGCGGAGTGGCACGCCGCCGTCGGATTATGAGGGTGGCCTTCTCTTCGATTTCTCTGAATCGGGAAGAACCAGAAGACTATGTCGCCTCGACCTCGCCAAACTTCGGACGAAGCCATCCTAATGGCCACCACGCGCATGATGCAGCGCCGCAGCCCTGTGGACCTTACCCTGGCGGACGTCGCCAAGGAAGCGGGTGTCGTGCCTGCGACGCTGATCCAGCGTTTTGGCACCAAGCGGGGCCTGTTGCTGGCCGCCTGCCGACCCGCTCCCGGCGGTGTTCCGGAGCAATTCGGCGCCGCGCGCGCCAAATATGGCTCGCCGCTAAAAACGCTTATCGAACTCTATGTGAAGTGCAGCGGCTTTGCTTCGACGCCTGAAGCCATGGCCAATGGCCTGGCATACTTGCAGATCGACCTGATCGATCCCGAGTTTCACGCCATCACCCTGGCGCAATTCACCGCCATCCGCGGCGAAACCAAAAAACTCCTCGATGATGCCGTGGCGGCCGACGAACTCAAGCCCTGCGACACCTCCGATTTGGCCCGGCTGATCCAGCAGGTCAACGGCGGCGCCATGCTCGACTGGGCTGTCTACCGCAAAGGGTCCCTGGCCGCGTGGCTCCGCCGTTCTCTCGAAGGTCTGCTGGCTCCCTACCGGTTCGGAGCGGAGGCAGAATTGCCCAAGGCCCGAACTGGACGAATGCGAAACAACCGAAGGTAGTAGGTCAGTTTCCAGTAGGGTGAATTTACCGGGAGCCGACAACTTATCCCGAGGAAAATCCGGGTTGTGAGGGAGAGCGGCGTACAACGCATGCGCAATAGCGGTATAAGCGCACTGCCCGTTAAGTCCGGGTAGCCGACCACCCAGGAGTTAGCAAGCCGGACCAAGGCGCTACTGCAGCAGCATCAATCCGCTCAGCAGCTCCCGCCCGAAGGCCCTACGCTGGAGGGAAGCCGCACTCTGCACTGGTGGCCTTTGCTATAGTTAGCCGATGGTTTCGGACAATCCTAAACAACCTAAACGGTTGTCACCCGCATGGAAAGCGGTAATTGAAACCGGTTTCATAATCTTCCTGTTCTATTCCAATCTTTTGATGGGCGAGTTCACTCGTGCAAATGGCCAAGGGAAGAGCTTGGCTTTCGCTATTGAAGATATTTTCTCGGCCACTAATCTCGCCATTGCCATCATTTCCGGCCTGCTCGGTTACCTAGGTTTTGACTACCTTCGAAAGCATCTTTGATTGTTGGCTGGGATTTTTGACCACGAACTGCGGGAAACTCGCTCAATCATTATTTAGCGTGCTCCCAGCTCGCGAAGACCGCTTTCACGAAACTTGCTTAGAAACCGCAGATCCTTTCAAAACGTCACGATTTATGGCGGGGGCGCTTTTCGGGAGCTTCGCTTAGAAGTTGAGACCTGTATCCTAGCCCGGGTTCGGTCACGATGTAGCAGGGTTCTGCAGGATTTTTCTCGATTTTCTTGCGCAGCTGATTTATCAGGACACGAAGGTTCTTTGACTCCGCAGTGTGATCCGGTCCCCAGACAGCTTGCAAGGCTCGCTCATGCGTAAGCACTTTCCCTCGCTGAATCACGAGAAGACGCAGAAGATCGAATTCTTTGAGACTCAGTTGGACTTTCTTACCGAAGACATTGACCATCCTCTTGTCGAGATCCACTTTCAATTCTGGAGTGTCGATTTTCGACAACGGTTCTTCAGAAGTGTAGCGTCTCAGCGCAGCGCGAATGCGGGCCAGCAGTTCTCCGATAGCGAAAGGCTTCACGACGACATCGTCCGCACCTGAATCGAGAGCGACAATCCTTTCCTGTTCCGAGTTGCGGACCGTTACCATGACAATCGGTCCTTTAAACAACACGCGAATCTTGCTGTAAGCTTCAAATCCACTCATGCCCGGCATGTTTACGTCCAAAAGAATCAGGTCGGGGCGCTCCCGGATAACTATTTTGATGGCCTCTTGGCACTTCTTTGCCAGTATGACGTCGTAGCCACTATTAGACAGGGTTGTACGCAGGGTGTGACGGATTTTCAGCTCGTGGTCGACCACGAGAATAATCGCATGGTTCATCGCCTGACGCCCTCCTGTGCAGCCCGGAGAAAAGGCTCCGGAATAGCTAGAAGTCCCGGCGGAACCGTCTTTCGCGGGTCTCACTGTTTCTCTGTGATTACCTGCTGATAGGATGTTTTGAGGCCGCCGTGAGCTGTCGGGTGACTCCTGTCGAGTGTTTTCATCTTCCGCGCCCTGGTTAGAACTTCACAAGAATGGACAAATCGATAAAGGACTCATTCTTGCGAAGATCCGGGAACCAGACGCTGCTGATCCCACCGCCGCATGCCGTTTCCGCGGGACCAAGGAGGGCTTGGCCCGAAGAGCTGCCATTACTGCATGTGTAGAATTGAGGAGAACCGTTATTCCCGCCAGGGGGCGTGATGCCGCCCGCGCCGGACCAATAGGGAACGCTAGCGTGGCGATAATCATACTCCCAGCGAAATGTGATGTACTGCTTGGGCATATAGTCAAAGGTGATCGACGAATCCCAAGCTTTGTAAGGGTTCCCGGGATTTTCAGTAAAGTAAGGAGAATTCGTGGCTGCCGTGATAGCGGTCTCTCCATTGATAGGGGGAAGTAGGACTAGATAGCGTCCGGGGTTGTTGATCTGGCCGCCGCCCACGGTTAGCCCGAACAGATCCCTATGGAACCAAAAGCGGTTGTACAGCATGTAGCCGACAAAGCTCTGCTTGGGCCCTCCCTTCTTATCGGTGTAGCAACTCACTCCAGCACCATATTCGCAACCCAAATCGCCAGTCAGCGAAAATGCCATCTTATCGAGGGTTTTCTCCGGTTTATCGAAATATTTGATCTCGACGCTGTTGTCGGTGTGAATGCGGCGGCGGCCAGGCGTAAAGAGATCATCCTGGCCTACCCCGTAGTTATTGGAAATGACGTTGATCCAGCCCTCCGGCGTCCATTTAATCTGTCCGCCCACGCCCGGCGTGTGGTTGGCCGAGGCGTAGGACTGCCAGCCGTTGATGAACCATGGCTCAATCTTCAAATGTGCGGTCGGAAAAATCTGCACGCGCACGCCATTAAAGAACCATGGAGTATTGGAGGAAACATAAGAAGGTTGATAGGCCCAATTGTCGAAGTTGTAGTAACTGAACAGGCCGATGTAGGACAAGAAGATCCCCGCGTCGACGTTAATCCCGTGCAGCACGTTGAAGTGGTACCCGCCGTAGGCTTCCGATATATAACGGTACGCATCGTCTAGATCCCATTGGCCGTGCCCCGGACTGGGATCATTCCGTGGCGTCGTCACAGAATACATGCCGAGCTGCGTCATAAACCTGCCGCGGACGTCGTCATAGTGGAAGTCGCCGCCGATGCCGAGTTGCTCCAACTGGACTTCGTACGACCGAAATAGCTCGCTCGAACCGCCGATGGTGTGATCTGTCGGATGGTTGAAGTCGGCGACATAATTCGTGTCGACTCTGATTTCCGGGGTAAAGAATTTCGAGTCCCAAAATATCTCTTTTGTGCGGGGGCTGCCGTTCAGCCAGGTCCAGTCCGCATCCGAAAAAGGCTCGACATATGCTGGCTTTCCGGTTGTCGCGACCGCCGCCGCTGTCGTTGGCGTGGTCTGATCCTGATTGGACGGAGCAGCGGGTAATGTCCCTGGATCAATTGTGCCCGCACTCTTCACAAGTCCAGTCGATGGCGGCGAAGCCGGGCTCACCGCTGCGGTGTTCGTCCCGGGCGTTCCAGCAGCCGCTCCACCAGTTTCAGCTGGTCCCGTGGGAGCAACCGGCGGCGCTGCTGCAGACCCTTTCACTTCAAGTTCCGCAACGCGTTTTTCGAGCTGCTCAACTCGGTCGAGGAGCATGCGCTCGCGCTCCGTCAAGCCGGGAGCAGGGGCGTCCGCTTTTGTGGGTTTCGCCGATGTAGGTGCAGCCGGATCGTTTTTGCTACCGTCGCCGTCCGCGAGTAGCCTGCTCGGCACGGCAATGGAAAACAGCAATCCCGCCCCTACCAGCCAGGAAAAAATCTCGTTCTGTCCAAACCTGCGCATATTCCGCTCCTATACTCGTCTTCAGCGCCAAGACTGCATCACTGAAATCCGGCTCGATGTTGAACACATCCTTCCATGCTTCACGCCTTTTCTCCTAACCGCTGGCCAAGCAGCCAAAAGCTCAGAGGCTCATGCGAAGAGACAGAGCATCAGGAAGACTGATATCGAATCGAACTGAATGGAGATTCCTTCTAGGAATTTAGAATGAGGTGGATACAATCCATCCCATACTAAATCGCGTTAACCCAAGGCAAAGATATGAGAGATGAGGTAAGAGCGGCCTGAAATATTCATAAGGAATTTGTAAAGGCCCGTTCATGGTCGCTTGGCTAGGCCCAGACCGATTCCGCCTGCTTCGAGACAACGAGAGGTTACAGAGCTACACGGCAAGCTGAAGAAGCGGACCGCAGTTTTGGTTCGCTGACTTCATGAGAACAGAAGGCGGTAGGTTGAGATAGGTGTAGATTTGCAAGTGAATTAAAACCCCGACCGCCAATGGCTGTCGTAACTTTCTACTTCTGGCGACGCGATGGTGCCGTTACTTCCCGGCAAAGCGGTTTGCTGTCAAGGTCGATTGCGTTAATTCCTTAACGTTCAGTTCCCCTTTTTTGTTCTTATCCAATGTTTCGAATTCCGCTTCCATAAACCTCATGAACTCCTGCCTGGAGACCATGCCCCTTTTATCGGTCTCCATAAGGGGCAGCAAGTGCTTGACTTCGTCCTCACCAATCGCCAGTTTATTCTGCGGCTTCGGAACGGCTGCCTTTTGTGCCGCATTTCCAAGCTTGGTACCGGTCACAACCAACACTGCGATGACGATTATAATCCATAGCCTCTTTGTTCGCGTCAACATGGCTAGCTCCTTTGAACTCTTGCCTGATACGGCGACGGCACATGCGGGCTTTCCGGATCCTGGGTGTACTGGCCGGGATGTGTACTTTCGTCGTCTCGAATTTGACGAATGTATATCCACCTGCGTCGAGCCTGTTCACGCAAAATATGCATACATCGAATCTAAATTGCTCAGGCCCGGACTCGCGGTCCGAAAAGCTAAAATGAACTGCCGGACCAGTGAGTTCTTGTATCCGTTACAGCAGATTGAGATGGGACCTTTTGCTCATTCAAGCAGCGTAAGGTCCGATATGCAAGTCTTCCCCGAAGCTGCTCGAGGAATTGACGCTCCGCCTTAGCAGCGGACGCGGACCGAAGCTCATCCGACGCCTTACCCCGTTGATCCAAGCCAATACCCACATCTGCCGCTTGAACTCTTGGATTGGACGATTTCATGACTGACCGAGTGGTCTGGCACGTTGTCAAAGATCACGCCGGAAAGCTCCGGTTGCCTCAGTTGGCCCCACATGATCTCCGCCGCTCTTGTGCGCGTCTATGCCATGTTGCCGGGGGCGAATTGGAGCAGATCCAATTTTTGCTTGGACATGTTTCGGTGCAAACGACTGAGAGGTATCTCGGCTGCAAGCAACGAATCCGGAATGCCGTCAATGATCGCATCGGTATAGAGCCGTCAGCTTGATATAGCGCACTCGCAGCACAGCACGGGGACGAAAAGCCGACTGTCCAGCCGTTGGTCACACCTCGTCTACGTCCCCTAAGTGCAAGGATGTGTGAGAACGAACTACCTTGGACAAAACCTTTCGGTTCTTAGCGCCCATTTGTACTATGCTCTCCCGTCGGTCCAGGGCTTGCGACTCCGACGCGAAACCGCCATCATTTGGATTACGTTCGCCACTAGATCAGCGTGCTCCGCATGCGGTCATGAACACAAGGCGGAACTACAACGCAAAAAAACGAACGCTTGAGTTGCTCCTAATCTGACGACTGCAATCACGTCGAGCCTCAATTCACGGGAGGGCAAAATGAGTTGGAATTCACGCGCAACGCCCGCGGTCTATGTTATCTCACTGCTGGCGTTGGCACTGACCACCCCTGCAAACGCGCAGGTTCAGGCTTGGTCCAGACAAGATCTGACCGAATTCACGGCGCAGAATCCCTTCGACCGCCTACCCGATGGCCGGCCAAAAGTCCCTGATGCCCTGCTGGAGCGAGCGCGTGACCTTTCCGCCGAGGATATTTGGGCCACCATCGACGAGAAAGAAGGCTATCGCAATCAGTATGCCGATGGATTCCAGATCGTCCACCCTGATAAGAAGCTCGTCGGTCGCGCTTTCACCGTACAATTCATGCCGTTGCGTCCTGACGTTGATGCGACAGCCCAGGCCAAAGCAAAAGAACGTGGCATTCAGCATCTGATGAACCAAACTGCCATCGATATGCTGCAGCCGGGGGATGTCCTCGTCGTTGATCTCTTTGGCAAGAAAGTTGACGGCACGATCGTCGGCGACAATCTCTTCTATTACGTGATGGTCGCCACGCACAAAGCCGGGCTGGTTGTCGACGGCAGCGTCCGGGACTTGGATGGCATCTCCGAAATCGATATGCCTGCGTATATTCGGGGTGCCGACCCCACCCCCATCGACAACGTAATGCTCACCGGAATTAACGTACCGGTGCGTATTGGGGCGACTACCGTCATGCCTGGCGACCTGGTCGTGGGAGATCGCGAAGGAGTGTATTTCATACCGCCACAATTTGCTAAGGAAGTGTTGGACCGCGCCGACGAGATCCACATTCACGATGAGTGGACGAAAAAAAAGTTCGCGGAAGGCAAGTACAAATCGAGCGAAATTTATAGTTCGCCATCGGATCCAAGACTGCAGCAGGAGTATAAGGAATACCTGCAGAAGCGCCTCGCAGAACTCGAACGGCAGCGCGGCGAGAAACAGAAGTAACTGGTGACAAACCGTGTCAGATTCGGCCACGACGCGCACTCGAAACCAGATTTTCAAATTCGCTCGTGATTCCGTATTGGTGCTTATGCTGCTTTTCATCGCGGCGGCATCGAGCCAAGCTCAAGTGAAGGTATGGGAAGGCCTCCTCAATCTCCCTACATACGAGGAAGGAGCCCCCGACCCCAATCCGCCTTTCGATCAATTCGCAGGAACTCGATTCAACTACCCCTATCTTCTGCGAAACGAATTAACCAGCAAGCGAACCGACCACCGCTGGCGTGCCGTTTACCTCGAAAACGAGTACCTGAAATGTTCGGTGCTGCCGGACATCGGGGGACACCTCTATACCTGCGTCGACAAGATCAGCGGACAGCCGATGTTCTATGCGAATCCTTCGATCAAGAAAGCAAGGATTGGCTACCGCGGAGCCTGGGCTGCCTTCGGCGTGGAGTTTAATTTTCCCGTATCCCACAACTGGGTTTCCATGTCTCCGGTGAATTACGCATATGCGAGCCACGACGACGGCAGCGCATCGGTGTTGGTGGGAAATATTGACCGCGTCTATGGCATGGAATGGAGCGTTGAGTTGATCCTGCATCCGGGTTCAACAGTGCTCGAACAACATGTGGTTCTAAGCAATCGCAGTGACGTGCGCCATCGCTTCTACTGGTGGAACAACGCCGGTGTGCAGGTGTGGGATGATTCCCACATTCAGTACCCGATGCGCTTTGCCGCGGCCCATGGTTTTGTAGAAGTGCAGAAATGGCCGATCGACAAAGACGGCAAGGACCTGAGCATCATTCGGAACCAGACCGATGGACCTGTTTCCCTTTTTAGTCATGGGACCCGTGAAGATTACATGGGTGTATGGAATCCCCACACAAATACGGGTACGGCTCATTTTGCGAATTATGCGGATCTTCCTGCCAAGAAAATCTGGTCCTGGGGAGTTGATGCCGACGGGCTGGATTGGCGCAAAGCACTGTCGGATAACGACAGCGCTTATGTTGAGTTGCAAGCCGGTCTTTTCCGCAATCAGGAGACTTATGCCTTCCTCGAGCCACGGCAGAGTATAATTTTCACCGAATATTGGATGCCGGTTCGAGAAACGGGCGGAATTTCCAGGGCCAATCTGGCCGGTGTCGTCCATCTGCAACGAAGCGGGGATGTCCTAAGCGTCGCGTTAAATGTGAGTCGAAAATTGACTGGGACTACATTGGGGCTCTCCAGTGATAGTGCCTCGTTCTTCAGTACAAAGCTCGACCTCTCTCCCGAAAGTGTTTGGAAAAAACAGATTCATGTCTCCAACGCAGAGACCAAGTATGTGTTTGAAATGAAGGATAGCAATGGCCTCTTACTGTTACGGCAAAAAGAGGGAGAGTACGATTGGATTCCGGAATCAAAGATTAAAGTGGGTCCGCAAACTCGGTACACCGTGCCCGAGGAAACGCGTCGCACCGAAGATGACTGGTTGCAGTTGGGAAAGACAGAGGAACTGGATGGAAATTTGCTCGGGGCTTTGCTCACGTATCAAACAGCTCTGCGCAAATACCCGACGAGCTTCGAACTATTGAAAGCCGCGGGGCGTCTGGAAGCCAGCCTCATGCGGTTTGAAGAAGCTCTGCCCAATCTCACCGCTGCCCAGCAACGTGACACCACCGATGCCGAAGTTTCCTACTACCTCGGCTTAGTTCACGAAAACCTCGCACGCAACCAGGACGCGCTGCAGGACTATCAGGACGCCAAGCGCCTGCCTACGTTTCGTGCGGCGGCGGCCTTGCGCCGCGGCGAACTGCTGGCGCGAAATGGCGCGCTAGCGAACGCTAGAGACTCGCTCGAGGAGAGCGTGCGCTCTGCGCCGGACGACCTACGAGCACATGAAGAATTAGTTGCTGTTCTGCGAGCGCTCGGCGACCGCACGGCGGCCGATCAGCTAGGGAGTGATTTGCTCGATCGGTTTCCGCTGAGCGATTTCCTGCGCGAGGAAATGGGAAAACCAGACCTGGCTCATCTCGCAGCTGACCCTTACCGGGCATTGAATGTGTCATCGGAATACGCTCGGCTTGGGCTTTATGCACGCGCCATTGAGGTTCTTTCTCGAGAGTATCCTTCGGTTCCAGCTGATCGAAGTGAGCCGGGTACTATCCCACCGCAGGACCATCCATTGGTCGTCTATTTCCGGGGGTACTGTCGCGAACAGGCTGGAGACTCCGGTACAGCTGACTATTCCCACGCCTCCAACGTCTCGACTTTGTATGTGTTTCCCAATACAACCGACGATTACAGCGCGCTGAAAGCGGCGATAGGTGCCAACGGAAACGATGGAACCGCGCATTACCTGCTTGGAACCTGGTATTTCGCACGAGGGCAGACGGGTCCGGCTCTCGACGAATGGCAACAAGCCCGCAAGCTGAATCCGCACCTTCCCACTTTGCAAGCCAGCATCGGGTTAGCACTGTTGCGCGAGCGGCGTGATTTCGCCGCGGCGTTGAATGCTTTCAAGGAAGGCACAAGCCAAGACTCGCGGAACGTAGTGAATTATTCCGGCGCCGTAAGCGCCATGTCACTCCTGGGAAGACCTGCGGCCGAACGCGCCAGGATTCTCGAGCAGTATCCAGACCTGAATCACATGCCCACCAATTTGGTCTATGAACTTGCTTTAAGCCACGCTGAGGATGGGAACTACGCTGCCGCGATTGGTTTGTTTCGTGGTCGCTATTTCGAAAAGGAAGAAGGCGGAACAGATGTGCGCCAAGTCTGGCTGGAAGTGCAATTGCAGCAGGCCCTCGGACTGGCACGGAAAAAACAATGTCACGAAGCGCTTTCTGTTGCCAGATCCATCGCCTCCCCTGTAGAAGGTTTGAGCTTCACACAAGATGGTTTGACGCCATTCCTAAACTCCGCGAGAACAAATTATCTGCTCGGGGAAACATACTCGGCTTGCGGGCAAAAAGATGACGCAAACCAGAAACATCAGCTTGCTGTCCGAGCTGAAGGATCTTCAGAGATTGTTTGGGCTTGGGGCGCCGCGCGAACGCTCGCAAACTATGATGCGGCTCTCTGGAAAGCCCGTCTGCAATCGACTCTATCGGAGTTGTCGTCCAGAGAAGGCACCGATACTCCCACTAGCGCGTCACGCTACTCGTCCGGACTCCTGCGCATCGCACTCGGCGATCATGAACACGGGCTTGCGGCTCTGCGGGAAGCCTTGGTGCTGCCCGACAGCCATATGTCGCACCACCTTAGCCGGTTGGCGCTAGCTGGAGGTACACCTCATTGACTGTGATTCTTGCCCAACGAGAAGCGCGTTTGGACGTAGCCGCCCGGCGGCGGACGCTATCCGGAACTTGAGAATTAAGATCTCTCCTTCCAACTGGTTTCTCACGATTGGCAAAGGTTCCATCCGTTAAGAGCCTAGGCTGGCTGCTGCAAGGCTCTTGCGGGAACACTGGCCAGCAACGGGCCTAAGCCTTCTGCAGCGGTCGGGTGGGTGAAAATTGCGTCGCGCAGCACTGTGTAAGACAGCCCGCCCAGCATCGCCGTCTGAACCGCTGCCATCATCTCGCTTGCTTCCATGCCGAACACAGTGAATCCCAATATACGGTTGCTTTGGACGTCGATAAGCATTTTGACGAAGCCGCGGGTCTCGCCTATAGCAACGGCGCGGAGCACTGCGGCCATCGGTATTTTCGCCAAGCGATAGGCGATGCCGCGTATCTTAGCTTCCGATTCGCTCAAACCGACTCGCGCAAGCTCAGGGTCCGTGAACATGCAGAACGGTACGAGCCTATCGCGCGTGGTGCGGCTACCGCCGTTCAAGTTGTCTCGGACCACACGGAAATCATCGAACGCGACGTGAGTGAACTGAGGACTGCCCGCGCAATCTCCCATCGCCCACACCCCCGGCGCCGTGGTTTCCAATCGCTCGTTGACTTTGATGTAGCCACGCGAATCCAGCTCAATTCCGGCCGTTTCAAGCGCGATCCCCCGTGTGTTCGGAGTCCGTCCAACCGCGACCAGCAAGTCGCTAGCTTCTATCATCTGTTCTCCACTGTCGGTTTCGGCGTGGACCTGTACGCTCTGACCTGAGAGTCCCTCGACCTTCCGCACTTGCGTCCCGAGCAATACTTCGATCCCCTCGCTCGTGAAATTTTCACGAATCGCCTGCGAGACGTCGGGATCTTCCACCGTTGCGACTTGTGAGCCACGCTCGATGATGGTCACCCGAGTGCCGAATCGACGGAGGGCCTGGGCGAGTTCAAGGCCCACGTACCCGCCGCCCAGTACGATCACGTGCGCCGGCAGACGTTGAAGATCGAGCACTTCGATGTGAGTCATCGGTTTCGCGTCCGCGAGGCCGGGAATGTCCGGAATCATCGCGCGCGATCCCAGGTCCAGAAACAGTCGATCACCGGTGACCGTCCGACGACCTCCGTCGTTCAGGTACACTTCCACAACCTTAGGAGCGATAAAGTGGGCCTCGCCGCAGATCAATTCGGCTCCGGTCGCTTTGAAGCGATCGAGATGAAACTGAACTTCGCTCTCGACCATCTTGCGCTTGCGGTTGAAAACCCCTTTCATGTCCGTGGATACTGGACCCGTTTGGATGCCGTACTCGACACCGTGCCGCGCAAACCAATTCGCCTTTGCGCTGCGGATCACGTTCTTGCTGGGCAAGCACGCAATGTTAGGGCACGATCCGCCAATGTATTTCCTTTCCACAACAGCCGTGCGGTGACCAGCTTGGGCCAAGTTCCATGTCAGGTGCTTGCCCGCCTCGCCACTGCCGATAACAAGGTTCTCGTAACGCTCTATCTCAGGCACTATTATTCACCTCCCTAGAGGGGCAAGACTGGCGTCTCCCCTCTGGCAGCAAAACGGTGACTGGTGAGAACAACATACATCCGTTTGCCCCCGGCAGTCATGTCCGCCCCAGCACTTCCCATTCGAAGTCTCTGGTTCCATCCTCCGCTGTAACGTAGTGCAGGCGCAGGCCGAAAGTGATCTCCGCCATTCCATGCATGCGTCTACTGATATCGCACAGCTCCGATTGCAGACCGTCAGTAGAAACTCCTGCCAGCGTCGCGGAATCAATCGCGTCAGTCAGCACAATGATCGTTGCAAAGTCCGCGCTGCAACCCCTTCAGAATTTCTCCGTTGTTCCAGGAAGTTCAAAGGATGCTTCCACACGACCACAGACACTACATTGCACAACTAAATCTTCTTTGGTGCTCTTGGGGTCAGACAACTGATAGGCTCCTTTCTCGCTGATCGTGAGTTCCGCACAACTGCTATTGGTTATGTCCGCTATCCTGAAGACAATATAGGACATACCCAAGAAAGGAGCTATGATCCCCATCAACAGATTGTAGGTCATTTTCTTCCATCTCTTCCGTTGCTACCGATTCGACCGAGAGCGGAGTTCCTTCAGTCCCGGCCCACCAACGGGTGATTGATCCGCAGCGGCTCAGGCAGAGACCGCCGCCCCGGTCGGGCATCATTGCAATATTGAGAACCACCCTCGGAGAAAAAGTCCGGTGGATTTTATTTGGAAACCATAAGGCCAAAAAAGGCGTCGTACGCGCGTGCAGCCTTGATCGAAAATGAGTCCTTGCGACTCTCTAACAATTTACTCAAGTCTTTACCGCGCCGCTCCCGGCGTTTGTATCGCATCCTAGAGCCACGGCGTTCGGTCGCCGGCCCGGCGGAGTACTGCGACTCCCGTAAGGAGAGATCGCGGTGCAGGGAAGCGAAAAGTCCACGGGGAAAAGTATGTTATCGAATGGTTTCATCGCTACAAGCTCGAGAATTCACGAACGAGGCTCGCCAAAAGTCAGTCGTTGCAGGCATGCCGGGACTCGAGTCCCCCATTTGTTTTCAGTGAGCAAAGATCCAATAGTGCACAACAGCCCAAAGCAACACGGCGGTGAGTGACAAGACGGCGCCCATTGCAAGAAGCAGTTGGGTGCCGTTGAGCGTCAGTTCGATGGTTGGGGCGGCAGGTTGCGCGGGCTGGCGGTCCTCCGGTGCTGCGCGGGCCTTCGGCCGAAGGGCGTCAATTCCAGTGCTGCGAGGGAGAACTCCGTTTCGATCCCGCTTTTCTGAACCTCATTCGCCCCCACCATCCCTCGTTCTCCCTTCCCGTTCGAAAAAGAGAGCCACCCGGCTCGCGCACTTAGTCTTGGCTCTCGACCAGGGGCAGTTGCGAAGTCAGCTGCAGGTCGATCATCATGCTGATGCGGTGGTCCAACTGGAAGAAGGTGGCGGCCTTCCTTCCGTCCAACACCTTGCGCAAGATGGAAACGTATTTTCTGCGGAGTTCCGATGCTGCGATGTCCGTATCGAGCCAGCGACGGATCAGACTGTCGGCCTGCTCGTCCGTGAGCGACCCGTAGGCGTCGCCATACTCCTTGATGAGAGCGGTCCTGGTGTCATTGATCTTGGAGACATCCGTGGAATATTGATCGTACACCAGCCAGAACTTGGTGGCTTCGCTGTCGGTGAGCGTCAAATTCGCGGCGATCAATTGCTTCCTCACCGATCGAATGTCCTTGCGCAGGAGCGCAAACTGTTGGTCGACAAATGTATCGGCACTCCCGGCCGAAGAAGCCATCCCTTGCGAATGCGTATCTTGGGCTACTGCTCCAGAGATTCCAAACGCATAAATTGCAATGAAAGCAACAACAACACGCGGAAGGCTCTTCACGGTATCCCCTTTTTTAGCCCACGATTCAAGCCCTCTCCATGCATCGTTCGAGAGGCTTCGATGGTTGCAGACCGGCCACCCGGATCTTGCAAGCCGCCTGCCAACGTGTGCTGGCTGCCTGCTGCAAACCGCTGAGAACACACCCGGATGCACAGGCCGACTGTCGCCGAGGAGAGCCGGGATGCCGCAGGAGTTAATCAGGTAGCGCTTTCGCCAGAGAATTGACACTGACGCCGTCCTGAGGAAACGCGCCGAGACTGTTGGCACACCGATTCCTTCTCCAAAGCTGCACCTACGTTCGGTGTGCCAACAGCGAATGAAATCATGATCCTTCCTTGGGCTGGGCCGATTAACACGCGTGTTGGAAATAATTAGGGACTGATTGTCCGAAAAACGGACAGGTCTCCTGCTGACTCCACTCTCTAGTGCAAATTCACTATTAGCGGGCGTACGTCGACAGCCTGCGTATTGGCGCGTTTCGCCGCCTCCAGGCCTTCATCGGTGTCCTCGAAGACCAGGCATTGTGCCGAATCTATGTGCATGCGCTTCGCAGCCTCCAGAAAAAGGGCCGGGGAAGGTTTTCCTTCTTGAACATCGTCGAACGTGACGATCGCGTCGAACAGATCAAACAGGCCGCTGGCCTTCAACGCAGCTTCTGCGAGGAAGCGCTGTCCGCCGGACGCAACCGCCATCGGAACTCTCCGGTGATGCCCCCGCGCGATCGACGCGACCTGGGGAATCTCCTGCACTTCATGAACGATCGAAGCGAAAGTCGACTCGCTCAAAGTTTCGGCGGCTTGGTAGTCAATCGTCACTCCGAATTCGCGCTCGAACGCTTCGAACAGCGGCGTCCTCGATAAACCAAGGCGATTGCGATACCACGATTCCGTAATCTCCAGTCCCTGAGATGCGAAAGCACGCTGCAGGGATCGGAAATGCAATGGCGTGGTGTTCACCAACGTTCCGTCGCAGTCAAAGATGAGCGCTTCAAAACGGTAGGTTGTCAGGTCGATGAGATTCCCCACTTGGGCTCCGCCGTCGATACTTACACGAGCTTCGAGGCGTACGAAAGTGAATTCGCATTAGGGCCGTTTTCCGTTGCCATATCCGCAAGCGGAACGGGTTGTTCAAGTGGATCGTCAAACCAAAGAAGGCCCGTACTACGGAATGAGCCTTATCCAATTCCGTACCTACCGGCAACAGAATCAATCGTTCGAATATCTCGCCGCCTACGACATTCTGGGCTCGGGGCTAAGCCTCAACACGGGCTCGGACGATCTCTCCGTCCCGGATTGCATCCTTGGCGTCCAGCCCCGCTAACGCATCCCGAAAAGTCTCGAAGCTCTTGTAAACGTTTTTGTGCCGCGAGACCAATCGGCACCGGCCATCGTCAAGATAAGCAAGTGAACGAAAGCCATCATGTTTCAGGTCGAAGAGCCAATCGGGATCATCGAAGGGTTCAAGCGAACGGGCGAGTTTCGCGGGTATAATCGATGGCAGCACGCCTTTATTTTATCACCGCTGTTGAGGCGTGGCATCTACGCAACAATTATCGATAAGCAGTTCGATTTTACTGTCGCGTGCAAAAGAAAAGAGGTCACCTAGGCACTGGAGGGTTGTCCGGTGTCTTCAGAAAGATTACGACTCAAGCGCGAATTATATACATTAGCCAAGGGCACGGCTGAGGTCATAGGCGAACGTCCTAACGATGACTTGCCATGCCACTTCTGTGACTCGATTGGCGGCGTCTTGATTGTTGAGTTCGGGGACAAACTCACGATGTCTGTAGAAAGCGTGCGGTGCGCCTTTGCTTCCAGGCGTCCAAATGTTAGTCAGGTAACTGGCGTATCGAACTTGGACTAGGTTGGTAATCGAGGACCCACGATCCAATCTCAACCAGACACCATTGAACAAATCCGGGAGCGCCTACGCAAGATGAGCGATCTGAAACTACGCAAGTAAGGTCGTGCCGCCAGAGATTTATCTGACCCTAAGAAGAACTTTGGCCCACTGAATCCGGCGTTCAAGATTCAATTGGACGAGGCGCGGGCAGAATGGCGCAGACGGCATCCTAAGTAGAGCGCGGCACCGAATTGTTTTCAGTATGCTGGGCCCACCAGTACCAGCGCCCGTTGCAGCTGTTGCGGCAAGACTATCTAGACGCTGCCTGCGAGACAGTGTGTCCCTTGCAACCTGCATGTGGGCAGTCACAGGCGATGTCTGGAGTTTTCTCCATCGCTTCACACTCGGTGCTGCAATACTTGCCCGAGGTTACATTGCAGGAACAGACGGGATGGGCGCACTTTTTACTTTCAGCCATTGGGTCTCCTGTTCGTCAAACGTAAGCAATGATTAGATGTCCCACGGATCAATAAAGGCGGCATCGCCGTGCCCCTACAGGCGTGGTCCCTGCGGCAAAATGTGCGAACAAGTACGTCGCGCCGCTAGAGACCTCGCTGACCCCAAGAAGAATTATGTGCACCCAATAGGTTCGGCCCGCGCTGAGCACCCGAAGACAGCGTCGATTAATCCAGCGCAGATTACCGAGGTCCTTCCAGAAGTAGAATGCAGCCGATGTGCTGGCACAGCTTTGTTAACTGGCTACACGACAATGAAGCCTTCGCGATCTGGTTGGAGGGCATCGCGCTCGTCGCCATCTTCTTTTTAGACTTTCTGGAGTATCGGAAGCAGGGCCAGGAACGACGAAAAGAAGATGACGAACGACGGAAACGAGACGATGAGAGGGCGCAACATGCTCTAGACAGAACTCAGCAGCATGAGGAAACCGCCGAGCAGATGGATATATGGCGTAGACAGATTCACGCGGACCGTGTCGCTAGTATATTCGAGGCTGTGCGCGACTTCCGTCGATCAATTGAGAAAGCCGTAGAGCAAGGTGTTTTCGGGCCGGGCAAGTGGTTCCATTTGTCTGCGGAACTGTCCGAAGCCTATGCAGAACTCAGAGAAGCGCAATACTTATCCTACCTTGTGAATGACAACCTTGCGACCTACATCATGGATCGGATAGCGGATGCCGTCGCCCTTCAGCGGGTACCGGACAACCCCGAATTTAGCCAGAAGCATTCTTTAACGCCGTAGAGTTCGACACCTTGCTCTACGGCCACTTCATGCCGCACACGGAGGATACGACTCCGCCAGTCAGCACGATTATCCTTGGCGTGCCCGAATACATGGGAGCGCAAGTCCAGGTCGAGTTCGATATGCCCAATCCCGAAGAGGTTGGCGAGTCGTGCGGGATCGTCATTGACGGGAAATGAATCTGACCTCACCAAGGTTTTAGGAGTTGAGCACGTCCAACTGTCCCAATGGCCGGGCACTTGATAGATTAGAGCATGTTTCCGGCCAGCGGGCTATCCGATTGGCACTTCCAGCTTCTTCAGTACTTCACGAGCGTTGTCATTTTGAGGATTCAGATCGAGTGACCTTTTGTAGTTTTCGATGGCCAGCGTCTTGTCGCCTTGTTTCAGATACGCTTCCCCAAGTGAGTCGTATACGTTTGCATCCTGAGGAAATTGTTCAACGTTAAGGCGAAAAACATCGATGGCGGCAGCGGTGTCGCCTTTGCGAAGCAAATCGTAGCCCATGGAATTCAACTGCAAAACTTCAAAATCATATTTGTCTGGAGCGTTGCGGCGCAGCTCATGGTAACGTGCGATGGCCTCTTTTACGCCTTTCGATCGGTAAACTCCGTATAGAACCGCACGAATGTCAATCTTCGGGCACTCCACAACAGCGCTTTGGCCCGCCGCCCATTTTCGCCAAGAGCAGAGCAGCGATGAAATCGCTGCGCTTCCGTTGGAACTGTTCGTCATAATCACGATACCGTCGCCCGTAGAGGGGACGATCTGAAAGAAACTCTCCCAACCGCGGTTCGACCCGCCGTGCCCGATTCCAACTTTGCCAACAAGTTGTGCGGGGCGAACCGTGTAGCCAAAGCCGTATTGCGGGTCGGGTCCATAAGGGTCGCGATCCGCCCAACGTGAGGCCGGCGCCGGAGTTTGCATCAACGCGACGGTCTGCTCTTTCAACACTCCACGACCAGGAGGCTCGCCGCTTGGCCCTTTTAGCCCCGCAGCGGCGAATGCCGCCAAGTCGCGAACAGTCATTGTGAGCCCGGCAGCGGAAAGCTCGTTGTAGCGGAGAATCGGCAGTGCGCCTCCGAGTGCATCGTATGGCGTAGCCATCACATCCTGAAATTTGGGCGGCAGCCCATACTGACTATTCGACATGTGCAGAGGCTGAAAGACATTCGCCTTTACGTACTCCTGAAAGCTCTGGCCGGACACCTCTTCAATGAGGAGTTGAAGAATGGCATAGTTCGCGCCGGAGTAGTGGAAACCAGAGCCAGGTGCAGCCACGACTCGCACTTCTCCCGTGCCGGTTTTGCCGGAAAGCGAATCCTCGATCAGTGGAAGAGGGCTCTCTGGATCCCATCCATGAAAATCATGATTCGAAATGCCGGAAGTGTGGCTGAGCAGCCGCCGCACGGTGACTTGACCGTTGTCGAACGAAGACGCGGGCAGGTGCCATCGCTTAAGGTAAGAATCAACAGGGCGGTCCAGATCCACCCTGCCTTGGTCCACGAGCTGCAAGACCGCCCACGCTGTGGGCGACTTCGAAATCGAGCCGACGTTGAAGACTGTTTCGGCTGTGACGCGCGTCCCGCCGGCAACGTTAGCGAAACCATAGCCGTGCATCCAGACGACTCTGCCTTTCTGAATCAGCGCGACCGCAACCCCAGGTACCGCATATTCCCGCAGGAGGCTAGGCGTTGCTGCATCTACCGTCGACGTGAAAGAGTACGTGTCTTTCGGCTTTGCGGTCGCAGTGCTCGACGGTCGACCGGACGGTTTTGCCGTCTGTCCCTTAGGGCTTACCGCTGGAAACATCGCAAGAAGAAAGAGGTACAACCATGGAAGGGATATGCTCATGCTGTGAATACGAGACTCCTACAGTTTTGTTACGCATGATGCCTCGTCGTCCATGCGAATCTGAGGCGATTGTGGCACGGACGCTGACTTTCTCTGTTTCGCTTTGGTTGCCCACATACCCGTCTCGGTGATGGGACCGTTCCTGCCACAGCACTAGTTAAGAATTGAGGACCGCGATACACTCAGCTTCAGCGGCGCGAACTTTCAACGGGCCGAACGCATTCTGCTCGCAAAACGTGCCGCTAAACGGCTTATTTTCTTTAGTACCAGTGTGCTGTTAAAGCGGGATTCAAGGGCCTCCAAGCCCTTATTCCTGAGTGGCTCAAGCTGAATGCGAAAATGTCGTCTGCAACCCTCACAATCCATTACAGTTATTCGACCGTCTCTCACGGTCCATCACGGTCCCTCACTTAGACCGAATCCCCCCTCTGCGCCAGGTTACGACGCGATTGCGCGCGCTACGAGGCGAGCGGCAATCGTCTCAGGCGACGCTTGCCGCAGAAGTCGGGGGTAAAACGCCAGATAATCAACATCTTGACAGCGACGGGAATATTTCAAGGAATCCTTTGCGTTACGTGGCGCTCAGTTGGCCTGCAGAGTCATCCCCACCCGACGAAAGTGGTCGGCGAAAGGCGGTAACAATCGGAGATGCGATACGGCTCTCTCCCGAACACGCGCAAGCACAGTTGCACGCGCAATTACATGCACAATTGCAGTTGCAAGCACAATTGCAAGTAGGGCCATCCGCGCTAATTACCGGCTGATGTATATCGAGGGACTTAGTTTCGGTCTGCTGAAGGACGCGGGCGTCGGGAGCAAGAGTGAGTCTGATCTTGCTGGGTTCTTGCTCATCCAGACCCTCAATCCCAAGCACGTAGCGTCGGGGGATTCCAAAGAGTGCCCCACCGGAGCGCACGATCATGGCGTCCGCGGTTTCGCCGACAGCTGTGCACGTGATCCGCAGCCCTACGTTCGACATTGCTAGAATCACACTTGGTTTTAGGTGACAGCTTTCCTCGCCTTCTTCCCTAGCCTTCGCCCACCGCTTCTTCGCCGCCTTCGCACTCCTTCCCGCCGCAGACAGTACGCGCTTCTTGACGCCACTAAAGGGGGACTGTCGGAAGGCTTTTCTCACCGCAACAGCAAAAGAAAATCTAACGGAAAGATCCGCGACGGAATCGAATAATAGGAAGGTTACTTCGATGGTTGAAAATATTATCAGCGGGTTATACCTTGTCGGCGATGTTGCTCTGCTTGGTTTGCTCGTTTACAAAAGCCACAAACCGCACAACAAGATCGAGCGAGGATGCAGCGACATCTACGAAAGGGAGCCAATCAAGGGCTTGCGACGACAACCTCACGGCTTACAAGGACCTCAAGGGAAGCGGTAGGGACCTGTCGGCTGACAGATGTGCCTTAGACAGCCCAACAAAACCGACTCCTTACCAGTCGCAGGGATCAGAAATGTTTCTATCAGTGCTAGGATGCTCAATTCATGAGGACTCCTTTGCTCCCCGATGCCAGCCAGTCAGCAAAGATAACTTTGGCCGCATTGCATTGACTTGCCAGAGTTTCGCCTCTTAACATGGTCGCTCACGGAGCGGCCTTTCCCGGTGATCAGCCAGAACATCTCACATTACCGCATCGTCGAGAAGCTGGGCGGGGGCGGCATGGGTGTGGTGTACAAGGCCGAGGAAACTCGGTCGCTTTGTGGCCTTGAAGTTCTTGCCCGACGACGTGGCCCACGACCGTCACGCTCTGGAGCGTTTCCGGCGTGAGGCTAAAGCAGCTTCTGCCCTCAACCATTCCAACATCTGCACGATTTACGAAATTGGCGAAGAGAACGGCCAGTCCTGGAGACTGAAACAGTGCTGTCCCTGGGAATTGAGATTGCCGATGCGCTGGATGCTGCCCACTCTGCTGGCATCGTGCACCGGGACATCAAACCAGCCAACATCTTCTTCGTCACCAAGCGCGGGCACGCCAAGATTCTGGATTTTGGACTAGCGAAGGTTACGCCCGCCCACAGTAATGTGGGGACAGCTGGGGAAACGGTCCAATCGACTGTGACGCTGGAAGAGCATCTGACCAGTCCCGGCACGGCAGTCGGGACTGTCGCTTACATGTCGCCAGAGCAAGTGCGAGTGCGCTCTCCTCTCCCCACTTAGAGAGTTGTCTTCTCTATTGCGACCTTGAGCACCGCACAGACCTCATCGGCGAAGGATGCCGACCCCGACATCCCCATCCTGAAAGAAGCCAAGGCTGAGTACACGAAGCTGCTGTGAGCGCACGCAAGCTGCCGGAGTGGAGGTTTTGTTAAACGCTCTTAAGAGACGGCCCTCTTCGCCTTCTTCCTTACGTTCGCCCACCTCTTCTTCGCCGCCTTCACAATTGCCGCTCTGCCAGCAGCCGATAACACACGCTTCTTCACGCCGACGACTTCGCGCTCCCACAATTGCGGATTGACCCTGCCGAAGCTCGTCGACTAATTAGATTTCGCTCCTTCGTACAGTATTTACTTGCATTAATAATCTGTGTTAAGTAAGGTTAAGTCTACGACGGTCCAGATGAATGGAACGGATCCACAACCATGCTGCGTTCGGCTCTGTTGTTATTTCTTGTTGTCGGCTGGTTTCATTTTGCTTTGCCCAAAGCAACCTATTCCCAGGGTGAAACTACCAGCGCAATCGTCGGACAGGTGCGCGACGGAAGCGGCGCGGTTGTGGCGGGCGCGACGGTGACGATTATCGATCGCGAGACGGGAATGCGAAGGAGTGCGAAGACCGATGAGTCGGGCCGGTTTAACTTTCCACAGCTCAAGCCCGGCACGTATTCGGTAACGGCGGAGGCGGAAGGCTTCGAAGCACGGCACAACGACGCGGTAGCCGCGCAGTTGGGCCAGAAGCAAGCGCTCGATTTCGTGCTGAAGCCTGCGCAAGCGAACGAGAGCATTGAGGTAACCAGCGAAGCGGCAATCCTCAACCCTGAGAATGCGAATACATCAACGACAATTGCTGCGCGGGCGCTGGAGAACCTTCCTAATCCGGGCGGGGACCTGACGTATCCGCTGCAATTCGCGGCCGGGGCGCTGGTAAATACGGCGGGCAGCGGCAATGATTTTGTCGGCGGCACAAATGGATATGGAAACGTGGAGTTTAATGGACTGCCTGCTCTTTCGAATGGCTACATCGTGGACGGACTGGAGACAAATGACCCGCTGACGAATCTGAACAGCGGGCTTTCGACCAACCTCGTTCTGGGCCTGAATTCGATATCGGAGGTGACCGTCAATACGCTGTCGTATGCGGTCGACCAGGGGCGGTACGGAGCCTCGCAGGTGAACTACGTTACGAAATCGGGCGCGAACGAGTTTCATGGAAATTTATATGAGTTGTGGAACGGTTCGGCGTTCAATGCGGCGAATTACTTTACGAATGCAACCCCCGGCAACCACAAACCACGCTCGACGGTGAACCACTTCGGTGGCAGCGTCGGAGGGCGGATTATTCGCGACAAACTGTTCTTCTTTTTTGACAGTGAATGGGTACGGATTGCGCTGCCGATCGTGACGGCCGCAACCGTGCCGACCCTGGCGTTCCAGAATTACGTTCTGCAGCAACTCCCGTTGGGTGGCAAGGATTCCGTGACAGGTTCGACCTACAGGCCGGAGCCGCAACTGGTGCCGTTCTACCAAAAGATGTTTTCACTGTACGGAAATACCAGCGGGACGCCTCTCAACGTTCTTGGTTGCCCTTTCGATGTTGGTGGAGGTTCGCCCGCGGTTGCGAATGATGGAAACGGCTGCGCCAATCGCCAGAGTATTTCGCATTCGAGCGACGATCATGAACAGGTGCAGACGGTCCGGATCGACTACAACGTCGATGAGAAGAACACGACCTGGTATCGCTTACAGAGTGACACCGGGTTGCAGGCGGCCTATACCGATCCCATCAATCCGTTGTTCAACGCGATTTCTCCTCAGCCGTTGTATTCATTCGCCGCGGGGTATACGCATGTGTTTTCGCAAAATCTCGTGAACTATTTCAACCCGGCGTTTTCGTGGTATGCGAGCCTGTTCGGTCCGAGCGATTTTCAGAAGACGTTGTCGGCGTTCCCGATCGTGCTGGAAGGCATGGGCGCGAACGCGCCATTCACAACCGTCGGAGGGTTGGACAACACCTGGGTTCAGGGAAGACGAGCGTCGAGATTGTTCATCAATGACAACCTCGCCTGGAGCCGTGGAGCGCACGAGTTGCGATTCGGGGTCAATACGCGAATCTTTCGGCTGAATGACTACGATTTCGGGGAAGGGTCGGTCCCGACTGTGACCTATACGACGTTACCGCAATATATTTATGGAGTGGCATCGACGGCGACGGAGACTTTCCCGGCGGCCGCGAATGAGCCATTCCATTTTCTTAACCTTGATCTGTATGCGCAAGACACGTGGAAAATAACCAGAAAGCTGACCTGGACGTTCGGCATTCGAGATACGTTCAATTCCAACCCGGTCAATCCTCACGACCTAATCGCTCGTCTTGATGGAGCCTTCGATTCGATTTCACATGATGTCAATCAGCCGCTGAATGCTGCGATCCAGGCGGGGCTGGGCAATGTATTTTCCTCGACGCCGCTAGCGATCCTGCAGCCAAGAACGGCGATCGCTTGGCAATTTGAAGGGAAATCGGTGTTGCGCGCGGGCTTCGGACTCTTCAGTGACCTTCTGCCCGGGAGTATTGCAGACGTGGTTGGTGTCAACCCGCCTTATGTACAAACATTTCAGGGTGGTCTTCTTGGAACCGTGGGGGGCACGACTATTGCCCCGGGAACGCCAAATAGTGCGATCGACGCGGCTGTGGCAGCGCATCAAACGTTCAGCTCGGGATTCTCTCAAGGCCAACTCTCTTGCGCCTCTTCGGAGTCGAATCCCGCGACTTGTCTTCCTCCCATAGCGATCACCGCAGTGCCTAATGGAGAGCTTCATGCGCCGTACTTCATGGAGTGGAGTCTCGGCTTGGAACATCAGTTCGGCGCCACCGGAAGTGTGAAAGCACAATACGTCGGCACGCGGGCGGTGAACCAGCCTAACCAGACGCAAGTGAACGGCTATCAAACGGTCTGCGAGGGGTGTTTCGCGCCGTTTCCATACGCGCAGTCTACCGATCCTCGATTCGGGGCGGTGACGCAGCTTTCCACCGGGGCGAACAGTCATTACGACGGACTACAAGCAACGGCAATGAAGCGTTTTGCAAAAGGCTTGATGGGGCAAGTGAACTACACGTGGAGCCGTTGCATGGATACCGTCTCGAACGGCGGCTTTCTGCAGTTTTCGGCGGGCGGAATTCTGTCGCCTCTTCCGGGAGATCTGGCGCGGGACTATGGGCCCTGCGACTACGACGTTCGGCAAAATTTGAACGCGCAATACGTCTATCAACTGCCACTGAAGGCCGAAAATCGCGCGCTTGGCTATGCGGTGAACGGCTGGCAAGTTTCAGGAACGGCGTTTTGGCACACCGGTATTCCATTTTCGGTTTTGAGCACGCCCTATTCAGCAAACGGGCAAGGCATCGTGAACGGCAGTGGTCCGCAGTTCGCAAGCGTGGTTCCCGGAGTGCCGCTCTACGAACATAAGCCGATTCGAGGCATCACCCAGCCAGGGACCGTTCAGTGGCTCAATCCCAACGCTTTTGTCTCCACGGTTGACCCGAGCACCGGTGCATGCCTGGGAGGCGACAGCCCTGAAAATTGTCAGTTCGGGGACCTCGGACGTAACGCCTTGCGCGGTCCAGATTTCGTATGGAGCGATCTGTACATTACAAAATGGTTTGCGTTGACGGAGCGCGTGAAACTACGGTTCGACACACAGTTCTTCAACGTGTTCAATCATCCGAATTTTGCACTTCCGAATATGGTGCTTGCCGGTATTCCGGGCAAGCCTTCCACCCAGACCGGTTTTGGGGCTCTTAGCTATGGGACGTCGCCACCGACTGGGTTGTTGGGCGTAGGTCTGGGCGGAGACAGCACGGTGCGGATGATTGCGTTTCAACTGCGCCTAGAGTTTTAGGCTCGATCTCAATCATGCCGATAAGACCTCTTCCCAAGGTGCAAGTGACCCAACAGGATGTCCTTATTACCCATGAGGATGTTGATCGCGCGCATGACCGAATTCGTGTGTCTGCGGCGCGTGCCCAGAGGGGCGTAGTTTCCAGGTTTCGTCTACTGTGGCTCCTCGTCGGACCCGGCATTCTGGTGATGCTTGGAGAAAACGACGGCCCTAGTATGATTTCCTACGCCGCGACGGGCGCACGGTTCGGAATAGGGTTTTTCATTCCCTTCGTCATCCTCACGTTTGGCATGGCCATCGTCGTCCAAGAAATGACGATGCGTCTCGGTTCTGCCACTCATCGCGGTCATGCGGAATTGATCTTTGATCGTTTTGGGCCTTTTTGGGGCTGGTTCTCAATGATCGATCTGGGCATCGGCAATTTCCTGACCCTGATTACCGAGTTTATTGCCATCCGTGCTGGCTTGGGTTTCTTTGGGGTGCCTCCGTGGGCCGCGGTCGGCAGCGCACTCGTGTTCTTGTGCTTGGCCGTTATGATGCACCGTTATTGGACGTGGGAACGAACGCTGCTCGCCTTCGCCATGTTCAATCTCATTTTCGTTCCCGTGGCCCTGCTTGCGCAACCGAACTGGCACTCTGTCGGAAACGCACTCATTACTTGGAAGCCGCTCCCCGGCGGTTTGAGCCAGGATACGCTGATCATCGTGCTGGCCGACATCGGCGCAACTGTGACTCCGTGGATGCTCTTCTTTCAACAGAGCGCAACGGTAGACAAGGGACTCACCAGAAAAGACATCCATCTTGGCCGTATCGATACGGTAGTGGGAGCTACGTTGGCCGCGATAGCAGCGGTCGCGACTATTCTTGCCACGGCTCCCTTGTTCGCTCACCACATCACTGCGGAGAACCTTCAGGGAGCCGAATTCGCTCAAGCATTGCAGCCGTTGATTGGACGATTCGGTGCGGCCCTGTTTGCCCTGGGAATCGTGGAAGCCGGAACGGTTGCGTCTGTGACTATTTCTATTTCTTCCGCTTATGCGTTCGGGGAAGTCGCCCGCAGGCCCCACAGCCTAAACCTGCCGGTAGGACAAGGAAAGGCTTTCTACGCGGTGTTGTTCCTTTGCGCCGCAATTGCTGGAGCAATCGTCTTAATCCCTGGGCTTCCACTCGTATATGTGGTGCTACTGGTGAACGTAGTCGCGGTGCTGGCGATGCCTCCCGCGCTTGTGTTCTTGTTTATGCTTGCGAACGACCGCGAAGTCATGGGCGATCTTGTGAGTCCGTGGTGGGTAAACATACTCGCCACTAGCGTCGTCATTTTTCTGACGCTGGCTGGTCTGCTCTTCGGCATCAGCGTGATTGCGCCGAATGCCTTCGCTTTTCTAGGCGGAAAGTAGAAAAACCCAAGCATGCCTTCAAAGGACAAGGGACACGCTTCGATCACCCGCACCGATCAAGAACTGGTTCTGTCCTCGCTCGAGCCGGAACAACTCGCCGGGCTGAAAAAGCACCTTATACCGCGGCGTCACCTAAGAGGGCTTGAGGCGTTCGTGATGTGGTCTCTACGAATATATCTGCTGTTCATGATGGTGGTCGTTATCTACCAAGTGTTGTCCAGCCCACATTAGGATCGATCTAGAGTCACGAGCTATCGCGCTTCGCGGGGAGAATCGACTATCACACAGTTTTCTGGCGCTTAGACGCTCTCCTGCACGGTGAACGAATCATCGGCGATCAAGCGTTCCACAAACAGCACGAGAAGAGCGTTCAGCGGCTCCATGTCTCCCTCTGTGTCCCAGTCAACTCGTGTCAAAGCCCTATCCTTAACTTTGTGGAATCAAGTGTCTAGCGTTCGCATCTTTAGGGAGTCACACAGGCCCATCCGCACGGACCGCCGTCTTATACGTCGTCAGGACACGGAAAAAGAGGGCAAACCCGATCCGGCTGGGTTTGCCCTCAGAATCATTCCCGCAGTTGCGTGCCTAATTCTTAGCCATCGCGACAAGAATCTGCTCAGTGGAGGCAGGTCCTTGTGCAAGTTCCTTTTCGTTCTTCGGAACCTTGGGCACATTGTACTGGAGCTGCAGACCCATTCCGGTCAGGTCC
>Ga0182018_10001151_pt1 | contig 31222 bp, 27 predicted proteins | sample 812P2MmetaG_FD_120490 | JGI IMG/M metagenome (GOLD analysis project Ga0182018, IMG submission 120490) | Permafrost microbial communities from Stordalen Mire, Sweden - 812P2M metaG | ecosystem: Environmental > Terrestrial > Soil > Wetlands > Permafrost | place: Sweden: Stordalen | collected...
ATCTCGAGGATGCGGATGAAGTGAGCAGGCACCATGAACGACCGCGTCCCCCGGCGCCGGCTGACCTCGGCCAGGAAGGAGCGCGCCTCGAACTGCTCGGTGATCACGGTGGTGGCCCCGATGTACAGCGAGCACAGCGCCCACCCGAGGTGGGAGGCGTGGTAGGCGGGCCCGCTCATCACGTACACGTCCTGGTCGGTCCAGCCCCACAGGGCGACCTGTCCCTCCATGCCCCGGACCCGACCGCCGTCCTCGGACAGGGCGACATGGACCACGCCCTTGGGCCGGGCGGTGGTGCCCGACGTGTAGAACATGAGCTCGGGCCCGGCGCCGCTGTCGGCGGCCGGATCGGGGGTGGCCGCAGCCAGTTCGGCCTCGTAGTCACCGCCCACCCACAGGGCCCCGGTGGCCCGGTCACCCAGGGCCCGGGCCAACTCGCTGTCGGTGGTGCCATGGCCCACCACCACGGCGACGTCGGCGTCGGCCAGGATGTAGGCCAGCTCGTCGGCCTTGAGGTGCCAGTTGATGGGGAGGTAGGGGGCGTTCACCATGGCCGCCGCCGTCGCCACCTCGAAGATCTCGATGCCATTGGGCAGCACGCTGGCGACCGGCCGACCGGGGCCGGCACCACGGGCCTCGAGCAGCGACGCCACTCGGGAGGCACGGCGGCCCAGCTCACCGTAGGTGCGGACCACGTCGCCCATGACCAAGGCGGGCCGATCGGGACCGACCCTGGCGTGCCCCGATACCCCGCGGACCGGAGCCGAGGTACGTTCTGTCATCGTCGGAGAGACTACTGCCCCCGGCACCGGAGGTGCCCGGGCGTGACCGGCGTCGGGTCGAACGGAGGGAGGACTGTGCGCGAATTGAACACCGAGGTGACCGGGACCATCGAGGCGCCGGCCGACCACGTCTGGTCGTACCGCCTCGACTTCCTCAATCTCCCCGAGTACAACGCTGATGTCCGGGGCATCGAGTGCACCGACCAGGGGGGGTCGGATCAGGTGGGGGCCACGTATCGCTTCGACCTGGTGACCGGCGACCGCTCGACGCCCGTCGAGCTCCGGGTCACCGAGACCGTCCCCGGCGAGTTGGTGGCCATCGACATGGACGGCGCCATCCGGGCCCGCGAGCGGTTCACCGTCACCCCCGGTCCCGGGGGCTGCCACGTGGCCATCTCCCTGACCATGTTCATCCCCGACCAGTTCCCCGCGTCGGGCGACGCCGCCCTGCTGGCCCATGGCGAGGCCCAGATCGGCGCCGAGCTCGAATGCATGGGCCAACTGGTGGGCGCGCCGGTGGGCGGTGGCGACCGTGGTTGACACCAAGCCGGCGTCGCCGGCTGTCTCCCATCCGCTGGAGCCTCTCCTGGCCGACGAGATCCGGGCCGCGGTGGCCGCGGTCCGGGACAGCGGACGAATCACCGACGCCGCCCTCTTCTCGATCGTCACCCTCGATGAGCCGACCCGCGAGGCGCTCGCCGTCCATGGGGGCGGCCAGCCGGTGGACCGGCGAGTCCGCCTGGTGATCGTCCCCGGCCCGGAGAGCTCGGTCATCGAGGCGGTGGTGACGTTGCCGGCGGGCGACATCGTCGAATGGGTCCTCCAAGACGGGGTCCGCCCGGCGCTGCTGTTCGACGACTCCTACCGGGCGGTGATCGCCCTCAAGGCCGATCCGGGCTGGCAGGCGGCCATGAACAAGCGGGGCATCACCGACTTCGACAAGGTCCAGATCGACCCCTGGCCCACCGGCAATTTCGGGAACCCCCTGGAGGATGGGAAGCGGGTCGTCCGCTGCCTGTCCTACTACCGCGAGCTCCCCTCCGACAACGGCTACGCCCGACCGGTGGAGGGCGTGCTGGCCACCGTCGACGCCGCCCGCGGGGAGGTCATCGAGGTCCTCGACTACGGGGTGGTCCCGCTGCCTGAGGGACCGGGAACCTACCGGCCCGAGGACGTCCAGCCCCAGCGCACCGATCTGCGTCCGCTGAACCTCGTCCAGAACGAGGGGGTCAGCTTCACCCTCGAGTCCAACCTCCTCCGCTGGCAGCGGTGGTCGATGCGGATGTCGATGGACCCGCTGCAGGGACTGGTCCTCCATACCATCGGCTACGAGGACGGCGGCCGGGTGCGCCCCATCCTCCACCGGGCCTCGATCTGCGAGATGGTGGTCCCCTACGGCGACCCGGGGCCCCTGCACGGGTGGAAGAACGCCTTCGACGTGGGCGAGTGGGGGCTCGGCCGGATGGTCAACACCCTCGGCCTGGGCTGCGACTGCCTCGGGGCGGTCACCTATCTGGACGCCACCTTCGCCAGCGAGCATGGCAACCCCTACGTGATGGAGAACGCCGTCTGTATCCACGAGGAGGACTACGGCATCCTCTGGAAGCACAACGACATGAACACCGGCCACGTGGAGGTCCGGCGCTCCCGACGACTGGTCGTCTCGTTCATCGCCACCGTGGGGAACTACGAGTACGGCTTCTACTGGTACTTCTACCAGGACGGCTCCTTCCAGCTCGAGGTCAAGCTCACCGGCATCCTCTCCACCCAGGGGCTGGCCCCGGGCGAGGAGCCGGCCAACGGGTCGGTGATCGCGCCGGGCCTCGGCGCTCCCCTCCACCAGCACCTGTTCTGCGCCCGGCTCGACCTCGACGTGGACGGTCCCGACAACGAGGTCTACGAGGCGTCCTTCGAGCCGATGCCCGTCGGCGAGGACAACCCCTGGGGGAACGGATTCCGCCAACGGCTGGACCGGCTCGAGTCCGAGCAGCGGGCGCAACGCGACGTGGACCCGGCCAGCAGCCGCCACTGGCGGTTCGTCAACCCGGGATCCACCAACGCCCTCGGCCGTCCGGTCGCCTTCCGCCTGGTGCCGGGCCCGACACCGACCCTGCTGGCCCGGCCCGACTCGAGCATCGGGCAGCGAGCCGGCTTCGCCCAGCACAACCTGTGGGTCACCCCCTACGCCCCCGGGGAGCGTCGGGCCGCCGGCGACTACCCCAATCAGCACGCCGGTGGGGACGGGCTGCTCGGCTGGACGGCGGCCGACCGGCCGCTCACCGGCTCGCCCCTGGTCGTCTGGCACACCTTCGGGGTCACCCATTCGCCCCGGCCGGAGGACTGGCCGGTGATGCCGGTGGAGTACTGCGGCTTCCACCTGCTGCCGGTGGGCTTCTTTGACCGCAACCCCGCCCTCGACGTCCCCCCGCCCCCGGCGTCCTGCGACTGACCCGCTCCCGGGGGCAGCAGCCGGGGAGTGAACAGGCGGCGGCGGCCAAGCCCATCGAAGCGGGCCGATACCATGACCGCCATGCCCGCCCACCAGTCCCTCCTGTACGACGAGTCAGACGGCGTGGCATGGGTCACCCTCAACCGGCCCGAGGCCCTCAACGCCTTCGACACCACCATGCAGCGCGAGCTCCGCGAGCTGTGGGCGATGCTCCGCACCAACGACGACGTCCGGTGCGTGGTGCTCACCGGGGCCGGTGAGAAGGCCTTCTGCACGGGCCTGGATCGAGCCAGCATCGGTGACATCGAGGACCAGCCACCGGGGAAGCTCCCCGGCTACAACACACCCTGGGACTTCGACGACCCGGGCAAGAGCGTGTGCCCCAAGTCGAACGACCTGTGGAAGCCGGTCATCGCCGCCGTCAACGGCATGGCCTGCGGTGGGGCCTTCTACATCCTCGGGGAGGTGGACTTCATCATCGCCGCCGACCACGCCACCTTCTTCGACCCGCACGTGACCTACGGGATGCCGGCCGCCTTCGAACCGATCTTCTTGATGCACAAGATGCCCTTCCAGGAGGTCATGCGCCTGGCCCTGTTGGGCGCCCACGAGCGGATGTCGGCCGAGCGGGCCTGCCAGATCGGCTTCGTGTCCGAGGTGGTCCCCGCCGACGAGCTCGTAGAGCACACCCGGTGGGCGGCCCAGGTCATCGCCGACCAGCCGGCCCTGGCGGTGGGTGGCACCGTGCGCGCCCTGTGGACGGGATTGGAGCTCTCCCGTCGCCAGGCGCTCGACCACGCCTACCTCTTCACCCATGTGGGCACCGACCCCGCCCAGCTGATCGAGGGCCAGGCTCGATTCACCTCGGGCACCCGGATCGACTGGCGCCTACGCTGAGCGTCGCTCCCGGGGCGGCGTACTACCCGGCCAACGGCGGCAGCCCCCCGGCGATGGTTTTGGTCTCGGTGTACTGCTCGAACCCCTCGACGCCGTTCTGGCGGCCGATGCCGCTGGCCTTGTACCCGCCGAAGGGGGCGTCGGCCCCGTACCAGATCCCCCCGTTGATCATGGCCGACCCGGCCCGGATCCGGCGGGCCAGCGCCACCGCCCGCTCCTCAGAGCCCGAGGTGACCCCACAGCCCAGCCCGTAGGGGCTGTCGTTGGCGATGCGCACCGCGTCGTCGTCGTCGTCGAAGGGGATGACCACCAGCACCGGACCGAAGATCTCCTCGCGGGCGATGGTCATCGAGTTGTCCACGTCGGCGATGAGGGTGGGCTCCACGTAGTAGCCGGTGGGGAGATGGGCCGGCCGGCCGCCGCCCACCACCACCCGCGCCCCCTGCTCGGCGCCCTGCTCCACGTACCGCAGGATCTTCGCCCGTTGGGCGGCATTGATCTGGGGGCCCTGGAAGTTGGCCGGGTCGGTGGGGTCCCCGTAGGCCACGGTGCGGAAACCGTCCTCCATCATGGCGATGCCCTCCTCGTAACGGGAGCGCGGCAGCAACAGGCGGGTGAGCATCACACACCCCTGGCCACCGTGGGTGCACACCGCCCAGGCGAACGAGAGCTTCTCGGCGAAGTCGGCGTCGTCGAGGACGATGTCGGCCGACTTGCCCCCCAGCTCGAGGAAGAGGCGCTTGAGGCTGGGGGCACCCTTCTCCATGATGCGGCGGCCGACCGCGGTGGAGCCGGTGAAGGAGACGAGATCCACCCTCGGATCGGTGACCAGATCCTCGGCCACCTGGTTGTCGGTGGTGGTGACCACCTGGAACACGCCGTCAGGGAAGTCGGTGCGCTCCTTCGCCAGGCGCCCGATCCTCGTCGCGTTCCACGGCGTGTCCGGAGCGGGCTTCAAGATGACCGTGTTGCCGGTGGCCAGTGCCTGGCCGATCTTGTTGATGGACACCTCGAAGGGATAGTTCCAGGGCACGATGGCAGCCACCACCCCCACCGGCTCCTTAAGCACCCGGCGCCAGCTGCGCATGCCGAAGGCGGTCCCCTCGGGGAGGTCGCGCTCCCAGGCGAACTCGTCGATGAAGTGGGCGGGCCAGACCAACCCGTCGGAGAGCGGCTCGTCGAGCTGGGGACCGTAGGTCAACAGCACCGGGGTCCCCACCTCGGCCACCAGTTCGGCGCGCAGGAGCTCGACTTCGTCCTCGAGGGCGGCCTGCAGCTGGAGGAGGCACCGCTTGCGCAGCTCCCGGTCGGTCGACCAGGGGCTCTCGTCGAATGCCCGGCGGGCGGCGGCGATGGCCAGATCCATGTCCTCGTGGCCGGCGTCGGCGGTGGTGCCGAGCACCTCCTCGGTGGCCGGGTTGACGTTGTCGAAGCGCCGGCCCGACTGCGCCTCGACCAGCCTTCCGTCGATGAGCATCCGCGATTCACCGGTGATGGCGGCGGGGTCAATGATGGCGGTCATAGGGACGGTCCTCCTCGTGGATCGGACGCTCCGGCGTCTTTGATCATGCTCTCTTGTACGAACGACGCCACCAGGGTGCCGTCCTGGGTGAAGACGTTGGCCCTCCCGTAGCTCGCCCCCCGGCCGGCGTAGGTGCTCTCGTGGGCCATCAGGAGCCAGGCCCCTACCTCGGCCGGCTGGTGGAAGGTGAGGGTGTGGGACACCACCCCGGTGGCGATGGCGCCGTGGGCCATGTTCTGGCCCACGCCGGGGTGGGGCCGCATGGCCGTCCCGATGAGGAAGCCGTCGGTGCCGTAGGCCAGCAGGGCCTGGGCCATGACCGGGTCGTCGGTGACCGCGGGCAGGCGGACCCAGACGAACAGCTCGGCCGGGCCCACCGCCGAATCCGGCTCCCAGGTGTCCACCCCTCCCACCACCCGGAGCTCGCTCCCCGGGGCCACCAGTCCACCCTGGCGGGACGCAGGTGACCGGTCGGGGCCGTCGACGGCGGGCATGGAGGGTTGGTGCCGGATCAGATCGGGTCCGTCAGCTCGGCGCAGGACGAGCCCCTGGGCACAGACCCGGTCCCCCTGCCGGACGACCACCGAATGGCTGCCCATGGTCCGGCCGTCGTGGATCACCCCGACGTCGATCTCGATGGGGCTGGTCACCTTGGCACTGCGGGCGAAGACGGTGTGGATCGACGCCACCTCTTTGGTGTCGGCCACCTGGTCCGAGGCCAGGATCATCTGGGCCAGGAGCTGACCGCCGTAGACGACGTCGCGCTGCCCGGGATCACCGATGCTGGTGGCAATGTACGAGTGCTCTCCCACCTCGGTCAGGTGGAAGGCGTCGGGGAGGCCCTCGGGCGTTGCCGGCTCGGTGCTGGTCTCGCCCCTCGGCCCGTCGGCGGTCACCGCGCTCAAAAGCCGAAGGCCGAGACGTCGAGGGTGCCGACGGCAAGGGCGGCCATGGTCCCGCCATCGGTGAGGATGCTCTCCCCGGTGATGGCCGAGGCGGCCGGAGAGTTGAGGAAGATCAGCGGTGCCGCCTGCTCGTCGGGAGTCTGCCGATGCCCGAGGGGGATGGGGTAGTTGTCCATGAACTGCTTGCCCATCTGCTCCTCGAAGTCGGGCATCATCGGCGTGTCGGTCGGCCCCGGGAGGGTGCAGTTGATCCGGATGCCGCGCTCGGCCAGGGCCAGAGACCGCCACACGGTCCACACGATGATCACCTCCTTGGACGGGGCGTAGCCGCTGGCGATCTCCTCGGGATGGTCCTCCAGCCACTGCTTGCCGGCGGCGAACCCCTCGGTAGTGACCAACGGCTTCCACTTGTCCACGTTGGCCTGCCAACTGGCCCCCGCACCAGACGAGATGCTGGCGATCGCCCCACCTTCTTCCATGTGCTCGACGACCAGGTCGGCCAGATGGCGCTGCCCCACGAAGTTGACCAGCATGGTGTCGAGGTCCGAGAACCGTCCCCCGGGCAGCCCGGCGCAGTTGAACAGGGCGTCGATTCGGCCGCCGACGGCGTCGACGGCGCCGGCGATGGCGTCGGGGTCCCGTAGGTCGGTGGCGTGGTAGCCGGCCACCCCGACGGGCGGCTCCTTCAGGTCGATCACGTGGATCTCGGCCCCGAGGGGCTCCAGCTGGCGCACCACCGCGGCCCCCATGCCGGCACCTCCCCCGCCGCTGACGATGACCCGGCGTCCTTCGTAGGATCCCTTGGCCGTCATGGTGTCGCCCTCCTCTGGCTCGGGTGGCCGGTGGTCACCGGGGAAGCCCCAGCCCGCGCTCGGCCACGATATTTCGGTTGATCTCGCTGGTGCCACCGGCGATGGACACGCCGGGAGCGGCACACAGCCCCTTGGACCAGGGGCCGCCGAGCCCATCGGGCCCGAGCATGCCCACGGCCAGGCCGGCCAGGTCCTGGGTGATGTCCGCCCACATCAGTTTGGCCAGGCTTCCCATGCTCGGGGATGGTCGACCGCCCCGGCCGACCGACTCCAGCTCCCGGGCCGTGGACCAGCGCAGGCAGGCGATGCGGCCATAGAGGTGCGCCAGCCGGTCGCGTTGGACCGGGGTCACCTCGATGCCCGTGCGTCGGGTCTCCTCCACCAAGGCCGCGAACCGGGCGCTCAGGCTCAGGTGGAATTTGGCCACACCGGCCCGCTCGTAGCTCAGGGTGGTCATGGCCACCTTCCACCCCTCGTTGAGCGGCCCGAGCAACGAGGTCATCGGCACCCGGACGTCGGAGAAGAAGAGCTCCGAGAACATCACCTCGCCGGTCATGGTGCGGAGGGGTCGGACCTCGAGGCCGGCCGACTTCATGTCCACCAGGAGACAGCTGAGCCCGCCGTGCTTGGCGGCCGAGGGGTCGGTGCGCACGTAGAGCTGGCACCAGTCGGCCAGGTGGCCGAGGCTGTTCCATGTCTTCTGCCCGTTGACGACGAACTCGTCCCCGTCGATGGTGGCCGCCGTGCGTAGCGATCCCAGATCGGATCCGGCGTCGGGCTCGGACATGCCCTGGCACCAGATCTCGTCACCACGCAGGAGCGGTCCGATGAATCGATCCTTCTGGTCTGAGGTGCCGAACTCGAGGATGGCCGGCGCGATGTTGGCCACCCCGATGACGTTGACCGGCCCGGGCGCGCCGGCGTCGGCCATCACCTCGAGGTAGGCCAGCTGCTCCTCGACGGTGGCGTCGCGGCCTCCGTACTCGGTCGGCCAGGCTACGGCCGCCCAGCCGGCATCGGCCAGGATCCGGTTCCACGACCGCAGCACCTCGAGGGCCTCCGGGCCCTCCAAGCCCTCTCGGCCGGCTTCGACCACGCCAGGCGTCAGATTGGCGTCGAGCCACTCGGTGAGGGCGCGGCGGAAGCCGGACAGCGAGGTGGACGTCGCAGCGTCGGTTTCCACGGCCTCTCCTGATCGTTGGACTGCTGCACGACCGATCCTCCGTCGTGGCGACTCACGGTACACCAGCCGTCACGGCCCCGACAATGCCGTTTTCACGGTGCGCTCACCAGAACCGCCGGCCCGCGCCCGAGGGAGGGCACCCCCGTCGGTCCGTCTCAGCCGATCCCGTCCACTCCGAGGGCGGGAAAGCAGAAACGCAGGATCCGGGCGTTGGCCTGTCGCTGGTCCATCGACCGGGACCGACGCACCGGGTGGGCCACGCTCCACACCAGATCGAAGATGGCCTCGGCGTCAGGGAGGGGGTCGGCAGTGGGCAGCGAGCCGTCGGACGAGCCACGGCGCAGGGCCTGCACCAGTGGGGAGAGAAGCCGGGCGCGCAGCGCAGCTTCTTCCTCCTCGTACCCGTCGGTCTGTCGGGCCACGGCATTGAAGATGACCAGCCGGCGGATCCGGCGCGGATCGTAGGCCATGGCCACCATCTCCTCGATCCAGGCGCGTACGGCGCCCAGCGCGTCGGCTGCCCCTCCGACCCTTCGGGCCACCTGGCCGACGTCCGGATCCGAGGCCGTGCGGAACATGGCCAGCAACAGATCGTCCTTGGACCGGAACTGGCGGTAGAAGGCGCGGGTCGACAGCCCGGCGAGGTCGAGGATGTCCTGGACGCTGGCTCCCTGGAACCCGTTGCGCCGCATGACCCGCAGGGCGGCATCCATCAGCCGGACCCGTTCGGAGCCGCACTGGGCACCGGGCACAGGATCGAGGACGGCACTGTCGTCAACCACGGTGGCCACGGGGCCAGACTACCGGCCCGGGTCCGACCCCCGCGGGGCTCCTAGGTCATGCCCGTCGAGGGCTCAGGACCCACCCCGGTCATCGCTTCGTGCGCCCGGCGAGCGGAGTCGCTCGATCACCGGGGCAAAGGCTTCGATGTCCCGGACGCTGTAGTACGAGATCCCCCAGCGCGAACGGCTGGCCAGGAGGTGGTCGGCGATCTGGTCATGGGTACCCAGTGCGAGGAACGGGGTGATCAGCGCATCCTCCACCCCCAGGCCCGGAATGCGGCCGGCCATCGCGATTGCGACCTTGTCCCGGTCGTCCGTGATCACGATCGACTGGATGAGTGCGTGGAGCTCGGGCCGTGGTCGGCGATCGACGGCTTGCTCCCGCAGCCACGCAGCGGTTGCATCGAGTCGTTCCGGCTCCCAGCGGACCTCGTGGCTCTGGCCGTCCGCGCCTGTCCGTCCGAGCATGGTGAGCCCGACGGTGTCCGCGTGGTTGGCGGCATGGGCCAGGGCCTTCCTCCCGTTGACGGCGATCAGCATGGGGACGTGATCCTGCGCGGGGCGCAGGGTGACGGCATCGAGGATCCGATAGTGCTCACCCGTGTACGTGACCCGCTCACCATCGAGCAACTTCCGGAGGATCTCGGTGGCCTCGGCCAGTCGAGCCTTGCGGATCGCCGGCGGATCGAACGCTTGCCCGATTGCCGCATACTCGGTGAACGAGTGCCCAGCGCCGATGCCGACCTCGAGCCGCCCTCCAGACAATCGGTCGATGGTGGCCAGCTCCTGGGCAAGGACCACCGGGTGACGAAGGTCATTGTTGAGCACCAGTGGGCAGAGGCGGATCGTGCTGGTGCCCGACGCGGCAGCAGCGAGCGAGGCCAGGACGGAGGGGCCGGCGCCGACGTGATCCCCGATATGGAACACGTCGAATCCGGCGTCCTCTGCCGCCCGGGCGGAGCGGACCGTCTCGGCCGGATCACCGGCGCCGGACTGGTAGCCGAAGCGGAGGGTCCCATCACCACGCACGGCGAAATTGCCTTTCTCCTGGTGACCACCGATCAGACGTGGAGTGTAATTCGATTGAGCATCCAGTGTCCGGCGGTCGTAGGAACAAGTATGGACAAGACGAGAAGTGACCGCCGGAGCGATCGGGGCGCCGGGCCCCGGTGGTCGGGAGGGGCCCTCCCCCGGTGGTCGGGAGGGGCCGCGGTGGCGGCCGTTGCCCTCGCCGCCGCCGCTTGTGGATCGTCGTCCACGTCGGCGACCGTGCCCACAACGCCGGCGGTGTCGACCACGACGGAGTCCCCGGCGAGTGCCGTTGCCGGTCTGACCAAAATAGGCCCGGCCACGGCCACCGGCCTAAGCATCAGCCTCGCCAAGGGGGTGCCGGGGATATTCCTGATCGGTCCCAACGGCCGCACCCTGTACATCTTCACCAAAGACCAGGGTTCGACCAGCGCGTGCACCAGCGCCGCGTGCGTGAAGACCTGGCCGGCCCTGCGGGCCACCGGTGCGCTCACCACCGGGCCCAGCGTCAACTCCTCGGAGGTCGCCGTCACCCACGGGCAGGTCGCCAACCAGGTGACCTACTACGGCCACCTCCTCTACTACTTCGAAGGCGACAAGGCACCGGGCCAGACAAATGGAACGAGCATTCCCGACTGGGACCTACTCGGTCCCTTCGGCAACGTGATGCTGCCGCGCTCCTGAGGAATCCTCCCGGCGGTACCCCTTCAGACCCCGAGGGCAGGGATCCAACCCGGGGACGACGACGACCGGCCGGCCACGATGCTCGAGCCGATGTAGTTGCGCTGCGCCTCGATGGTGCCGGCCCCGATGCACAGGCCACGAATGTCCCGGTAGGCCCGTTCGAGCGGGTACTCACGGCTGTAGCCGTAGCCGCCGTGGATCTGGATGGCCTCGTCGCAGACCAACTTGGCCGCCAGGTTGGCGGCGGTCTTGGCCATGGCCGTCTCGAGAGCTGGCGGGGTGCCGCCGGGACCGGCCAGGCGCACGGCCCGTCCCAACAGCAGGCGGGCGCCCTCGAGGGCGACGGCCATGTCGGCCAGCTTCCACTGCAGACCCTGCAGCTCGGAAATGGGCCGCCCACCGACGACCCGCTCCCGCATGTAGGCGACCGACCGCTCCAGTGCACCCTGGGCCGCGCCCACGCACATGGCGGCATTGCCGCACCGCTCGTGGTTGAGGTGGGACAGGAGCAACTTGAAGGGCTCGGTCGACGACGGGTCCCCGACCACCAACACGTCGTCCTCGGTGATCACCACCCCGTCGAAGGCGATCTCCGACTCGGTGGCGGCGTGGATGCCCATGCCCCGGTGGCGACCCACCAGTTCGACGCCGTCGCGGTCCATGGGCACGATGACCGCCCCGATCCCGCGGGCCCCCTCCCCCTCCGGCCACCGGCACCACACCAGCACGGCGGAGGCGGCATGTCCGAGCGTCGAGTAGTTCTTGTAGCCGTTGAGACGCCAGCCGGTGGCACCGTCCTTGCTCAGCGAGGTGCGCATGCTCTGCACCGCCGACCCGGCATCGGGCTCGGTGATCCCGATACTGATGATCGCCTCGCCGTCGGCCACCACCGGGAGCCACCGATCCTTGAGGGCGGGGGATCCCAGGTGCTCGATGCCCCTCGGGGGACCGTTGAAGGCCAGCTGGCAGCAGATGGCGGCAGACACGTCGTGGCGGGCCACCTCCTCCAGCACGATGGCCGCCTCCACGTCACCCATCCCGAGGCCACCCCACTGCTCGCCGATGGTCACCCGGAACAGGTCGGCGGCGGCCAGCGCGGCGATGGCCTCGCGGGGCACGTCGCCGGACTCGTCGTTGGCCGCCGCCCGGGGGGCCACCTCGCGGGCGGCCACCTCGCGGGCCAGCTGGCGGAGGGCGGCCTGGTCCTCGCTCTCCTCGGCGGGGTCGGTCCCCTCGACGGCCATCGGCTCGGCCCGTCTCAGTCCGACGGCTCGGTGCCCACCACGCCGACGAAGCTGACGCACTCGCCCGGGGCCCCGCCGAGGTTGTGGGTGAGCCCGAGCGTGCGGCCGCCCTCAGTGACCGTGGCGATCTGACGTTCCGGTGGCGCCTGCCGGCGGAGCTGCAGCCAGCACTCGAACAGCATGCGGAGGCCGGTGGCCCCGATGGGGTGGCCGAAGCTCTTGAGGCCGCCGTCGGGGTTGACCGGGAGCTCCCCGTCCCGATCGAAGGTGCCGGCCATCACCTCCTTCCACGCCGTGCCCCGATCGGCGAAGCCGAGGTCCTCCATCAGCACCAGCTCGGTGGGGGTGAAGCAGTCGTGCACCTCGGCCATGGCCAGCTGGGACCGCGGGTCGTCGACGCCGGCCTGCTGGTAGGCGTCGGCGGCCGACCGGACCACCTCCTCGAAGCTGGTGTAGTCGTAATCCGGGTCGATGGCACCGGCGGCGGGGCCGGCGATCAGGCTGAGCCCCTTCACGTAGAGCGGCGAGTCGGTGTAGCGGTGGGCGTCCTCGGCCCGACAGATCAGGGCGGCGGCAGACCCGTCGCTCACGCCGCTGCAGTCGAACACCCCGAGCTGGCCGGCCACCCGCGGCGAGGCGGCGATCTTCTCCAGCGAGACCTCCTTGCGGTACTGGGCCCTGGGGTTGACCGCCCCGTTGCGGTGGTTCTTCCAGGCGATGCGGTTGAGCACCGATCCCATCTCCTCGGGATCGACCCCGTACTTGTGGCAGTAGGCCGGCACCAGAAAGGAGAAGGCGGCCGGCGAGCTGATCTGGGCATTGGTCCCGTCCCCCACCCGATGGATCCCGGTGAGGCCCGAGTAGCCCGAGTCCTTCAACTTCTCGACCCCGATGGCCATGACCAGCTCGTAGGCCCCCGAGGCCACCGCGTAACAGGCGTTGCGGAAGGCCTCGGAGCCGGTGGCACAGAAGTTCTCCACCCGGGTCACCGGCTTGTAGCCGATCTTGAGCGGCTTGGACAGGGTGATGCCCGAGCTGCCCGAGCCCAGCGTCCCCAACCAGAAGGCATCGATGGCGTCGATGCCCACCCCGGCCGACGCCACGCACTCGACGGCGGCGTCGGTGAGCAGGTCGTTGGTTCCCTGATCCCAGAGCTCACCGAAGGGCGTGCATCCCATCCCCACGATGGCCACCCGGTCCCGAATCCCACTGCTGGTCATCTCTTCACTTCTCCTTCGCCGCCCCCGCGTCTGCGGCCCCGTCTCCGGTTCCCTCGGTCAGCGGCCGAGCCTTCCAGAAGTAATTGTGTACACCCTCGGCTGTGTAGAGGCGCCGAAAGGTCATCTCCACCCGTGTCCCGACGCTAACGGCATCGGGGTCGACATCGGTCATCTCCCCCCGGTAGCGCCCGCCCCCGTCGAAGTCGATCACCGCCCCCACCATCGGTGGCGACAGGCTGAAGGCCAACCGGTCGACCGTGTAGGTGGCCACGGTGCCCCGGACGTCTGCCATCCGCTCGGGAACCATCTGGTCCACCGACTGGCAGGAGAGGCAGATCCGGGTGGGCGGAAGGTGGAGGAAGCCGCACACCTGGCAGCGGCTGGCGTTGAACCCGAACTTCCACCCCTCGCTCCGCCGGGATGCCGGGGCGTCGGGCCGCTCCGGATCGGGGCGTCGGGGCGGCTCACGGTGGAGCATTCCCCGCCACGACAGGAAGATGGCATACGAGAGGTCGGATCTACCGTCGCCGACCAGGTCGGCCACCGGGCGGATGCCAGCGTCAACCCGGGCCGCCTGGGCCGGGGCCAGCGCCTCGGTGGTGCGGAGGACCACCGCGTCGGCTCCGTCCGCCACCTCGACCATGGCCACCACCTGTCCGGCCGTGGCCCGCTCCAACACGTCGGCCAGCGCCAGCCCCCCCTGGGCCGCACCCAGGTTGCCCACCTGGGCACCGTGATCCGGGGCCACCCGGTCGGCCGCCACCCCGAGGGTCGTTCGCAGCGAGGCCACGGTGCGGGCATGCAGTCCCGACACGATCAGGTGGTCCACGTCGTCGGCGCTCACGCCGGCCTGCTCGAGCGCCCGATCGAAGGCGGCACGAGCCAGCGGGATCAGGGCCTCCTCGCCGAAGCGATCCTCCCACTGGCGTGATCCGGTCTCACCGGGGACCCGCCACCGCTCGAGGAACTCGTCGGTGGTCGAGGCCCGGCCCAGCAGCTCGGTCACGCCTCCGGTGGGCCCGAATGAGAAGGCCACCGCCCCGTCGCCACCCTGGGTCTCGTCCTGGCTGCCGGGCAGGCCGGTGCGCAGGTCGGCGAGCACGGCCAGGGACGGCGCCTCGGCGCCGGCCAGCGCCCCCAGCTGCATGGTGGCCCAGCTCGAGCGCACCGAGCCGCATAGGTCGTAGGCCCCGCAGTCCGGGGCCAGGCCGAGACCGGCGTGCACGGTGGTGGCGTTGGTCTTGTCCAGGTAGGCGGGCGCCGGAGTGGAGAAGTACAGGGTTTCGGGCGGCGGCGACCCGGGGACGCCCAGGGCTCGGCGGCCGGCCTCCACGCCCATGGAGGTGGAGTCCTCGTCGTAGGAGGCGACGGCCCGGCGGCCGCGACCGGCAGCGGTGCCGAAGGCTTCGCCGATGACCCGGCGGTCCAGCCGCCAGTACGGAAGGTAGACGCCCCAAGACACGATTCCCGCTTCCACCCGTGGATCCCTTCTCTCGTTGCTGCGACTCAGGACTCGACGACGGCCAATGCCGCCGCCCGCTCCCGGAGGACCGGCCGGTTCGGCTTGCCCACACCGAGCAGCGGGATCTCATCCAAATGGACCACCACCTCTGGGGTCTTGAACCGGGCCACCCCCTGAGCTGCGAACCAGCGACGGCACTCGTCCACGTCGATACGGTCGCTGCCCACCACGAAGGCGGCCACCCGTTCGCCCAGCCGCCGGTCGGGACAGCCCACCACCACCGCCTGGCGAACGTCGGGATGGAGCTCGAGCACCCGTTCCACCTCGGCGGAGGCTATGTTCTCGCCGCCGCGGATGATCAATTCCTTCAGGCGGCCCACGATGGTCAGCCAACCGTCGGCATCGAGCGTCCCGAGGTCACCGGTGGCGAACGAGCCACGGCGCACCGCCTCACCGGTCTGGGCGTCCTCGCCGTACCCGACGAACAGCTCGGGGCCGCGCACCAGAACCTCACCACGCTCCCCGGCCCGGAGCGATCGGCCGGTGACCGGCTCGACCACCCGGATCTCTGCATCGCCCACCGAGTGGCCGTCGGTGTCGCGGGCCTTCTCCGCCGAGTCCTTCCAGCTGCTGGTGGTGACGGTCGGGGCCTCGGTCGAGCCGTAGGTGCGCTTGACCATGGCCCCGAGGCCCTCACGGGCAGCGTCGATGAACTCGGGGGTAACCCCCATGGCCCCGCACGACACCAACCGCAGGCACTCCACCGAGGAGCGATAGCCGGCCACGTCCATCATCCCGACGAACAGGGTTGGCGGACCGATCATGAAGCTGACCCGGTGCTCCCCGGCCAGGTCCACGCCCCGTTGCGGGTCCCACTTCTCCATGAGCACGACCCCCATGGCTGCGGCACCCGGGACGAGCACCGCGTTGAGCAGCCCCGAGACATGAGCCAGGGGCGAGGGCATCAGGGCCACGTCGTCAGCGGTCAGGCCGTGGGCCGCGACCATCGACCGGGCCTTGTAGGCCAGGCCCCGGTGGGTGTGCAGCACCGCCTTCGGCTGCCCGGTCGAGCCCGACGTGAACAGCACTACGGCGACATCAGACCCCCGACTGCCGCCGGGAGGGGCGGCCGGAGCGGACACCAGCTGGTCGAAGCGGCGATCGCCGGAGCGCACCCCGACGGCATCGACCAGATCGGCCAGGGGCATGCCCGCGGCGCTGAGGGAGACCTTGGGCCCGAGGTCCGAGACCATGGCGCCCACTTCGGCCGCCCCCACCTGGTGGTGGATGGGGGCGGCCACCGCACCGAGCCGCCAACAGGCGCGAAACAAGACCAGCGCCTCCCACCAGTTGGGCAGCTGCCAGGCGACCACCTCGCCGCGGTCGACGCCGAGGCCGGCCAACCCGCCGGCCACCGACCCGACCAGGCCTTCGAGGGCGCCGGCGTCGAGGCTGACGTCCCCGTCCGCCACCGCCGGAGCTCCCGGCAGTCGGGGCGAGGACAACAACGCGTCGAGGTTCGGCACGTCCCAAGCCCCTCCGGGCTCGAGGTATCGGGCCGCGCCCGGCTGGCGATAGGTGGTTCGGAGCTTCACGCCGTCACGTCTCGTCCCGCACCGGTCATCGCGCCGGAACAGGGCCCTCCACGGCGTCCTCCACCGAGAGACGGATGGGCGGGGCACTGCGCCAGCTGGGGATGCCATCCGCCTCCTCGGCCACCGGGTACTTGCTCTCGTGGATCTCCGCCCAGTGGGAGTGGTTGAGCTGGTGGAGCGTGAAGCACGCCTGGAGCGAGTTGTAGAAGCCCATGTTGTCCACCGTCTGGTTGACCGACTCTTTGATGAGCAGCGCGGTCATGGTGGGCAGCTCGGCGATGCGCCGGGCATAGGCCAGCGTGCGCTCCTCCAGGTCGGCCACCGGAAAGACCTTGCTCACCATGCCCAAGCGATGGGCCTCGTGGACGTCGATGGCGTCACCGGTGAGCATCAGCTCCTTTGTCCGACGGGGCCCGAATTCCCACGGGTGCCCGAAGTACTCGACCCCACACATCCCGAGGCGGGTGCCCACCACGTCGGCGAAGTACACGTTGTCGGCGGCCACGATCAGGTCGCAGGCCCACATGAGCATGAGCCCGGCCGCGTACACGGTGCCCTGGACCTGGGCCACGGTGATCTTGCGCAGGTTGCGCCAGCGCAACGTGTTGGTGAAGTAGTAGTGCCACTCTTGGAGCATCCGGGCCTCGGCGCCCTTGCGGGTGGCGCCGTTTACCGTGGCCGAGTGGTGCTGATCGGGCCCGGGCGCCCACTCGGCGGCGGCCTCCTTCGAGCCCATGTCGTGTCCCGAGGAGAAGAGCGGGCCGACCCCACCGAGGATGACGACTCGCACCCGATCGTCCTCCTCGGCCCGGTGGAAGGCCTCGTCGAGCTCGACAAGCAGGCCGCGATTCTGGGCGTTGCGGGTCTCGGGGCGGTTGAGCATGATGCGCACCACCGCGCCATCGTCGAGTTCCTCGTAGGTGATGAACTTGGCGTGTTGTGTGGGTTCGGGCATGACCTGTGCCCCTCCTCTTCCGCTCTCCGCCTCTTCGGCCCGTTGTGCCACCCCGGGGAGCTCCAGGTGGCTGGGCCACGCTATACCTCGGCCCGGACGAGACGCCCCGGCCCGGCCCGGACACGCTCACCGGGCGGCCGGCGGTGCTTCCGCTCCCTCTTCCGGCCCCTCGCGTTCGGCCACCAGTGCCGCTCGGTTGAATTTCATGGCCTCGCTCCGGGGGATGCCGGTGACGAACTCCACCGTCTTGGGCACCTTGTAAGGCGCCAACCTGCCCTTGGCGAAGGCGATGACCCCGTCGGCGTCGAGCCCGGCGTCGCTCGGCTGCACGATGGCGTGCACGCGTCGGCCCCACTCCGGGTCCCGCAGACCGACGATCACCACGTCGGCGATGTCAGGATGCTCGCTGAGGGCGGCCTCGACCTCGGCGGGGAAGACGTTGGCCCCTCCGGTGACGATCATGTCCACGCGGCGGTCGGCCATGTAGAGGTAGCCGTCCTCGTCGAGCCACCCCATGTCCCCGACCGAGGTGAAGCCGTCATCGGTGGTCTCCATCGGGGCCACGTCACGGCCCACGTAGTCGGCCAGTGGGCCGGTGGGGGTGCGCAGGTAGATGCCCCCGACCTCGCCGGCCGGAAGTGGCTCACCTGCCGCGCCGAGGATGGCCACCTCGGTCTCACCCATGCCCCGACCGAGAGCACCCGGGTGGGCCAGCCACTCATCCCCCCGGCACACCACGATCCCGATCATCTCCGACGCCCCATAGGACATGTAGAAGTGCTCGGCCGCCACCAGGTCGATCCAGAAGTGACCCAGCCACAGAGGCAGGGGCGCTGCGCCCTGTTGCACCCAACTCAGGCTGGAGAGGTCGCGGGTCAAAATGTCGGGGACCTGGGCCAACCGCTGCAGCATGGGGGTGGCGGCGATGAAGCCGGTGATCCGGTGGCGTTCGATCAGGTCCAGGGCCAGCGACGCGTTGAACCGCTCCATGAGCACGATCGGGTCCCCGGTGAGCAGGTTGCGGAAGGCGGTGAAGCCGTTGGTGTGGTAGAGCGGCGCCGGGCACAGCACCAGTTGGGATGCCGACATCGGCCCGTAGGAGGCGACCACCGACGAGGTGAAGCTGGTCGACGGCATGAAGAGGGCGGGGTCCTTCTGCAGGATCACCTTGGGCGAGCCTGTCGAGCCCGAGCTGCACACCCCCCACCCGTGGGGTGCGGTCACCTCCGGCAGCGGGCCGTCCGGAGCCGACTCGCTGTCGTGGATCAACTCGAGGTGGTCAGCGTCCACCACCACGGCCGGACCGAGCACGTCCAACAGGCGGTTCCGCTCCCACTCGGGCAGGTCCCAGCGAACTGGCACCACAGTGGCCCCGACCTTCCATCCCCCGAACCCGGCCAGCAGGTGGTCGATCGAGTTGCGGAGACAGACGGCCAGGGAGTCGCCGACCCCGAGGCCTCGGTCGGCGAGGACGCGGGCCACCTGGTTCGAGCGCCGATCGAGCTCGTGCCAGCCGATGGTCTGTTCCGCCCCGTCCTCGGCCACGAAGGTCACTGCAGTGGCATCGCCCCCCCGCCCGGCCACCTGACCCAGTCGGGTCCCGTAGGGAATGCCCTCCTCGACGTCTGCAGCCGTGGTCACCGGCTCAGCCTGCCATGGCCGGCGGTGCCCCCACCGGGAGCCCCTCGAGGACGGCCGCCGTGCGCAGCGCGTTCGACTCGCACCGGTCTCGATCGACGATCACACGCACCGGGGGATGGTAGCGCAAACGTCATTTCCGCTCGGCAATCGGGGCTGTTAGCGTTGGGCCGAACGGACTAGGCAAGCAGGGCACGGCCCGCACCGGCGCTGTCGGGGACAGCGGAGAACCGGCGCAGGACGCGGAGAACCATCAAGGAGGATGGCATGGTCAAAAGAGCGCTGGACTTCCCGGTATTCGATGCCGACAACCATATGTACGAGACCACGGACGCCTTCACCAAGTTCCTGCCTGAGGAGTACGCCGGCCTTATTCAGTACGTCGAGGTGAAGGGCCGGACGAAGATCGCGGTCAAGGGCCAGATCAGCGAGTACATCCCCAACCCCACCTTCGAGGTGGTGGCCGCTCCGGGAGCACAAGAGGAGTACTTCAAGCACGGCAATCCCGAGGGGAAGACGCGACGGGAGATCATGGGGAAGCCCATGCGGGCGCTCCCGGCCTTCAGCGAGCCCCAGCCCCGACTCGAGTTGATGGACGAGCTCGGCCTGGACCGTGCCCTCATGTGGCCGACTCTGGCCAGCCTGCTCGAGGAGCGGCTGCGTGGCGATCCCCCGGCCACCCACGCCGTGGTGCACGCGCTCAACCAGTGGATGCACGAGCACTGGTCCTTCAACTACGAGAATCGCATCTTCCCCACCCCGGTCATCCACCTGGGCATCGTGGACCAGGCCATCGACGAGCTCGAATGGGTGCTCGAGCGCGGGGCCCGGATCGTGCTGATCCGGCCGGCGCCCGTCTACGGGTTCATGGGCCCCCGCTCACCGGCCCTCCCCGAGTTCGACCCGTTCTGGGAACGGGTGGCCGAAGCCGGGACCCTGGTGGGGATGCACGCCTCGGACAGTGGGTACCAGCGCTACATCAACGAGTGGGAAGGGGTGACCAACGAGATGACCCCGTTCAAGGGGGGCTCGGGATTCGTCACCATCATCGGGCACGGCGGCCGGGCCATCACCGACACGGTGGCCTCACTCATCGGCCACGGGCTGTGCTCCCGCTTCCCCGAGCTGCGCTTCGCCCCGGTCGAGAACGGCAGCAACTGGGTGCGTCCGCTGTTGTCGGAGATGGAGCATGCCTACGAGTCGTCACCTCACGTCTTCGACGAGGACCCGGTGGCCGTGTTCAAGCGCAACATCTACGTCCATCCGTTCCACGAGGAGGACCCGATGGGCCTGGTCGAGCTGCTCGGCGCCGACCGGGTGTTGTTCGGGTCGGACTTTCCGCACCCCGAAGGCATGTCCGACCCGCTCAGCTTCGTCGACGAGCTCTCCGGGCTGCCCGACGACGCCGTGGCCAAGATCATGGGCGGCAATCTGAGCCAGCTCATGAAGCTCGACCTGGCGTCCTGACCGGCGGGCACCCGAGAGGCCAGCGGCATCGCCGTAAGCGACGGAGAACGGGCTCAGCTGCTCCGTTGGGGCGAGCGGTTGTGGCGGACCTCGTCGAAGGGCTTGTCGCGGTCGGCGGCGAACTCGCGGGGCATCCCGAGCACCCGTTCGCTGATGATGTTGCGTTGCATCTCGTTGCTGCCGCCACCGAGGCTGTTGGCCTGCCGCGACAGATAGAACTCCCCCCAGACGCCCCCCGGGTCATCGTCCGCCCACGCCCCGGCGTCAGCACCGGCGATCTCCAGCCCGATGTCGTAGTGGCGTTCGTTGTTGGTGGCCGCGTACAGCCGGGGCACGGCACCCGCCGGGGCCGGGAAGGCGCCGGTGCGGATGCCGGTGGTCACCCGTTCGATCAACTGTTGCTGGACCCGGTCGTTGACCCGGGCCTCGGCGACCAGCTGGCGGACCACCGGGTCGTGGGCCTGACCGGTGGCACGGGCCAGATCGGCCAGGTCGGTGCGCTGTCCCCCCTCGCCGGCAGTGCCGACGGCCACCCCGCTCACGTAGGACGAGCCTCCGCCGACCGCCTCGCGCTCGTGGATGAGGAGGCGGGACGCCACCGTCCACCCGTCGTTGATCCCTCCGACCACGTCGTCGACCGGGATGGCCACGTCGTCGAAGAACTCCTGGCAGAACTCGGCCGTCCCGTTGACCATCTTGATCCGCTGCACCTCGATCCCCGGCTGGTGGATCTGCACGATCAACATGGTCAACCCCTGGTGCTTGGGGACATGGGGATCGGTGCGGACCAGGCACATGGCGTAGTCGGAGCGGAAGGCCCCCGAGCTCCAGATCTTCGACCCGTTCATGATGAAGACATCGCCGTCGCGGGTCGCCTGGGTCACCAGGCCGGCCAGGTCCGACCCCCCGCTCGGCTCGGAGAGGAACTGCACCCAGAGCTCCTCACCCCGGAGGATGGCCGGCAGGTGACGCAGCTTCTGTTCCTCGGTCCCGAAGTCGAGCAGGGTCGGGGCCAGAATGGAGAGGGTGGGGACGTTGAAGAGGGTGGGCATCTGGTACCCGTAGGACTCTTGGGTGAACGCCTGCTGGTGGGGGCGGGTAAGCCCCTGGCCGCCGTACTCGACGGGGTAGCAGATTCCGGCGAACCCACCGTCGAAGAGGGTCCGCTGCAGGCGTCGGGCGCGCTCGCCCATCTCATCCTCTTGGACCAGCTGGAAGTTCTCCACTCCCTCGGGCAGGCGCGGCATGGTGTCGGCCAGCCACTGACGGGCCCGCCGGCGAAAGGCATCGACGTCCTCCACCACTGACCCGGATCCGGTGGCGCTCACAGCCCGACCACCGAGGCGACTCGCTCGCGGTGATCCCGAGGCGTGCCGAACTGCGCCCGGTCCACCACCAGCCGGCGCAGGTAGAGATGGAGATCGTGATCCCAGGTCACCCCGATCCCTCCGTGGAGTTGCACGCACTCCTGCATGATGAACGGGGTGTGGTCCCCGATGTAGGACTTGGCCACGCTGATCAACTCCGGTGCCGACGCCGATTCGGAGTCCACCGAACGGGCCGCGGCCACCGCGCTGGCGTGCGAAGCCTCGAGCCACATCTTCATGTCGGCGAACCGGTGCTTGAGCGCTTGGTACGACACCAACGGGCGGCCGAAGGAGTAGCGGTCCTGGGCGTACTCGACGGTGAACTCGAAGACCCGGTCGGTGGCGCCGACCATCTCCGCGCACTGGAGGACCACCGCGTCGTGCAGCTGGCGCTCCACGTCGGTGGCGGCCTGCCCGGGCTCACCGAGCACGGTGTCCGGTGCCACCTCCACGTGGTCGAACCGCAGACAGGCGAACCGACGCACCAGGTCGGTGGTGCGAGCCGGCAGCGTCGACAGGCCGGGGGTGCCCGACGGGATCACGAACTGGGCCACTCCCTCACCCAGTCGGGCGCTGACCAGCAGCACGTCCGCCTCAGCCCCGGCCTCGACGGGACCACTGGTCCCGTCGAGCACGAACCCGCCATCGGTGGGCTGGGCGATCACCTGGTCACCCTGGTGGCCGACGTCGGGGAACGGTACCCCCGGACACCAGGCGGCGATCGTCTCGCCGCTCACCAGCCCGGCCACCTGCTTGTGATGGGTGGGCGATCCCACCCGTGACAGGGCGGCGGCCACCACGTTGGTGGGAATCAGCGGGCCCGGCGACACCAGTCGACCCATCTCCTCGGCCACCAGCGCCAGGTCGGCCAACTTGCCGCCTGAGACGCTGCCGCCCCCGTGCTCCTCGGCCACCAGCATCGACACCCACCCGAGCTCGGCACCGCGCTGCCACCAGGCCCGGTTGAATCCCTCGGGCTCGTCCTCGGCGACCCTGCGGACCTCGTCCAGCGGACAGGTGTCCTCGAGGAATTTGCGGGTCGTCTCCTGAAACAGCTGCTGGTCGTCGGTGAGACTGAAGTCCACGCTCAGCGCCTCGTGCGCGACGCGCCCTGGCGCCTACCGGTCACCGCCACCGGCACCGAGGGCCGGCCACCGGCGATCACGACGCGGCACCGAGGATCAGGGGGAGCGAGTCGATCTGGCGCAGTCCCATCTGGTAGATGAGCTCGGTACCGGGGACGATCGAGTACTCGGGGATGCGTCGGTGCCACTCCCGCATGGCGACCCGCAGCTCGAGCCGGGCGAGATTGGACCCGAGGCAGCGGTGGATGCCACCCCCGAAGGCAAGGTGCCGGTTCTCAACGCGTGTGAGGTCCACCTGGTCGGCGCCGGGCACCGCCTCCTCATCGGTGTTGGCGGAACCGATGACGATCCCGATGTTCTCCCCGGCGTGGATGGGACAGCCCTCGAGCTCGACGTCCCGCGTCGCCACTCTCGCCACCGTGGTCACCGGGGTCTCCCACCGCAACAGCTCCTCGACGGCCGAGGGGATGATGGCGGGATCGTCGACGATCTGGCGCCGCTCGTCGGGGTGCTGGGCCAGCCGGGCCACGAAGCACTCCAGCGAGTCGGTGACCGTGTCCAGGCCGGCCAGGATGAACAGGAAGCAGATGCCCAGGATCTCGTCCACGGTGAGACGGTCGCCGTCGACCTCGGCGTCGAGGAACAGGCTCAACACGTCGTCCCGACGGTTCTTCTGGCGGTCCTTCACCGCCTCGGCGAAGTACTCCTCGATCCGGCGGGCGGCGGCCTTCTGGCTGTCCTTGATCTCGTCCATGTCCTCGCCCGTCGGCCGCAGGATTCCGTCCTTCATGGCCAGGAAGGTGTCCAGTTCCGACAAGGGCAGACCTACCAGGGCCAGGAAGACCGATGACGGCAGCGGCACGGCGAACTCGGTGGCGAAGTCGCACCGACCGCTGTCGATGAACCCGTCGATGCGCTCGTTCACCAGTCGGGTGATCTCCGGCTCGAGCACGTTCATCCGGCGGGGAGCGAAGATCGGGTCGAGAAGGCGCCGATACTTCCGGTGGTCGGGCGGGTCCACCTGCAGCGGGATCAGTGGCACCGACTGTCCGAGGTCGACTGCCTCCATGCCCGACGAGAACTCCTCGGGATGGGCCAGGGCGTACTCGATGGCGCCTCGGCGGACCACCTGCGATCCGAACACGCCCGGCACCACCGCCCCCACCGAGCGGGCGTGGCGGTAGAAGGGCTGGGGATCGGCGGCGATCTCCGCGTCCATGAATCCATTGGCCAGTTCTTCGGCGTCCATGCGGGTTCCTTGCGCTCGAGCTCACCGACCCCACCCGGGCGTGCCCGTGGTGAGAATCGGCTTTTCAGTCGAAGATTACCGTGCCCCGCGCCGGCGCGCCCGTTGAGGACCCGAGGACGGCGGCTCAGCCGACCGTGCGGAAGTCGGGGCTCCGCTTCTCGGAGAATGCCGCCATCCCCTCGGCCATCTCCGACGACACCGCGGCCATGGCCTGTGCCTGTGCTTCGCGATCGAGCGAACTGGGGAGGTCGCGCTCGAAGGTGGCATTGAGGAGCTGCTTGGACAGCCCCAGGGATCGGACCGGGCCCGAGGCCAGGCGGGCTGCCAGGTCACCGGCCGCCTCCTCGAGCCCCTCGACCGTCGGGAGGCAGCGGTAGGCCAGGCCGATCTCGACGGCCTCGGCACCGACCGCACCCTCGCCCAGCATCACCATGGCCTTGGCCCGGGGCAGCCCCACCAAGCGAGGAAGCAGGTAGGCCCCACCGGCGTCGACCACCAGCCCCCATCGGGCGAACGACCACACGAAGCGGGTGTGCTCGGTCACCAGCACGAAATCGCAGGCCAGGGCCAGGTGCGCCCCGGGCCCGACGGCGGTCCCGTTGACGGCGGCCACCGTGGGCTTGTCCAACTCCCAGAGCTCGCGGATGAACGCCTGCACGCCGTTGCGCAATGCCTCGCTGGTGTTCCGGGGGTTGAAGTCGGCTCCCCCCGAACCGGCGACGGTCGACTGGCGCAGGTCCATACCGGCGCAGAAGGCATCACCGACCCCGGTGATCAGCAGGGCGCGGACGTCGGTGTCGGCACGCACCTGGCGGACTCGGGCCACGATCTCGTCCCGCATCTCGGGGGTGAGGGCGTTCTTCGCCTCGGGACGGTCGAGCACGAGGCGGGCAACGCTGTCCTCGCCGACGTGGTAGCGGATCATCGGCCCAACGTAGGCGAACCGACTCCGGTCGGCATGCGCTCCGGCGCAGGTACGAGGTGGACGGTCCCGACCATCAGGCGGCGGACTCGGCGACCGTGACCGGAGGGAGGCCGTGATAGGGCATTCCCCTCTTCTTCCACTCCTCGTACCTGACCAAGAAGTCGTCGCCGAAGGGGTCGTCGCCGACCAGGGGCATCCCGGCCCGCCAGATGGTTAGATCATCGGGGGCCAGTTCCCCGGCACGGTCGATGTGCCGACGGGTGGCCCCGGCGTCCCCTCGGCGGTGGGCCTCGGCGGCCAGCCGGAAGTGCAGCCGGGCCACCACCTCGTCCTCGGAGAGGTCGCCCACCGCCTGGCGCGCCTGGTCCGTCGACACCGGGACAGTGCCGTCCTTCACCCAGCGCCGGACCGCGTCGAGGTGGGGTCCGGACTCCACGCCGGTGAAGTCGGTGAACAGGTCGGTACCGAAGGCACTCCCGTTGGGCCGGACGATGCGATCCTCCTCGTCGATCCACACCACGGTGGGGACGTTGGAGATGGCGTACATCTCGGTCAGCAGGTGGTTCGGGTCGTAGAGCACCGGCATGGTGATCCCGTCGAGCCAGGGTCGGACATCACCGGCGGCGTGGTCGATGGCCACGGCGATCACCGTGAACCCATCGGGATGCAACTCGTCGTGCAGGGCCTGCCAACCCGGGAGGTCGTACCGGCAGCCGCACCAGCTGGCGAAGGTGACCAGGAGCCTCTTCATCCCGAGCCAATCGTCGAGCCGGTGAAGGTCCCCGCCCACATCAGGGAGCTCGAAGGCCGGGGCGCGTAGCTCCTCGAGGGCCCGTCGCCGCACCTCGGCCGGAAGGGCCACCGCCACCAGGGCGGCATCCACGTCGATGACGACCGGCCGGCCCAGGGCGGTGACCACCGCCACCAGGTCCAGCTGGTTCCCGACTCTCAGCGCGCCGACGTCGGGCACCGGTACACAGGTGGTGGCCCGGCACAGTCCGGCGGGCGTGAGCTCCCAGCCCAGGGCCGCGGGCAGGAGATGCTCATCGATCAGATAGGTGCCACGCTCCGGATCGGCCGTCGCCTCCACGTACCGAGTCGAATCGTCGATGACGGTGATCTGGGTCATCCCACCCCTCCCTTGTCCTGCCCCACCGTTGTCGGCGCCCTCGACGATGTCAATCCAGCGGCCACCGCGGTCAGTCCCGCGGCGGCGACGAAGCGTCGGCTGCGCTCGCGGTATCCCCCTTCCACCGCAGGGGTGGGGGCGGCCGGGGAGAACAGCACCACCCCTCCGGCCGGGGTCGATGCCGTCGCCGTCCGGACGGCTGTCTCGAGGTCGGGAACCAGGTCGACCGAGGGGTGGGTCCCCGGCCCGATGGCGTGGGATCGCAGCGCCTCGACCAGTCCCTGCCCGTCGGGCGACATCACGATCACCCGGGGAGCCGGCCGGCGGACGGCCAACGCCTCCACCAGGGCGGCCGGATCCACCCCTCGGTCGGCACCACCGAGGATCACGGTGAGCTGGCGATCGGCGAAGACGCCGATGGAGGCCACCGTGGCGAACGGGTTGGACGCCAAGGCGTCGTCCACGAAGGTCACCCCATCCCGCTCCCCGACCGTGCGGCACCGGGACGGCAGCCCCTCGAAGCCCTCGATCACCGCGCCGACCGACTCGGCCGAGGGTGGACTCCCGTCGAGCAGCATGGCGCCGGCGATCGCCCCGCACAGGTTCCACGCGTTGTGCCGGCCCGGCGCCCGCAGGCCTCGGGCGTCGCCCAGCGGCACGTCGTCGACCACGATCGCGCCGCCCGCCGTCACCCGGACCCGCCCCGACGGACCGAACAGGGTCCGGGCGGGATGACCGCGGGTCCGTCGTTCCGCCTCGTCGCTCCCGGCGTTGACGGCCAGTGACCCGGGGGGTCCGGCATCGATCAGTTGCAGCTTGTCCCGGTAGTAGGCCTCCTCGTCCCCGTGCCAGTCGAGATGGTCGGGGGCCAGGCTGGTGAGCACGCACACCCGCGGGGTGACCGTCACCTCGGCCGCCTGGTACGACGAGACCTCGACCACGTAGGCGTCGACCAGCGGCTGTCCGTACGTCTCGGTGACCGGTACCCCAATGTTGCCGATGAGGACGGCGTCGAGGCCCGCGGCGCGCAGGAGCGCGTGGGTCAGCGCGGCCGTGGTGCTCTTCCCCTTGGTGCCGGTGATCGCCACCACCCGGGCATCAGCGAAGTCCTCCAGCCAGACGGCCATCGCCGTGGTCACCGACGCCCCGGCGGCGATGGCGGCCAGCAGCTCGGGTCGGTACCGGCTGACCCCCGGGGCCCGGACCACCACCTCGACCCTCTCCCAGTCCACCTGGTGGGGGGCGAGCACCAGCTGGCTACCGTGCCCGCCCGCCTCGAGGCGGTCCCGGGCCGCGTCAGGGTGGTCGTCGATGAGAACCGGCCGGACACCCCGGCCGGTGAGTAGCTCGACCATGGCCGATCCCTCGCCCCCGATGCCCCACACCGCCACCCGCCGGGCACAGAGGTCGGCCAGGTTCATGCCACCTCCATCAGCAGTCGGTCCACGCCGTCGGCCACCTCGGGGCGAGCGAATCTCAGACCCGGCTGCGCGGTCAACAAGGCTCGAACGTCGTCGTCGGACACCATGGCGCGGGCGCGATCGGCCAGGGACGCCACCACCACGGTGTCCTTCCACTCGGGGCGCTCGGACAGGATCCTCATGGCGGCAGCCGACTCACGCCGCTCCCCCACGCACTCGAACGGCTTGTCGTCGTTGCTCATGAGGGCTGCGAACCCCCGGATCTGATCAGGATCCGCGAACATGTCGCGTCCGACGATCGAGCGCACTGCATCCGGTGTGAGGAACGGGGCCAGCATAAGACCGACGAATCGACACTTCGGGCAGTTGCCGCACCAACCGTCGTCGGCCCCGGCGGTCTGACGGAATGCCGTGTTGCAGCTGCAGAAGGTGGCGTGGTACCCGGTGAGCCGGGCAAAGGCGCGTGCGATGGCCAGCTCCGAATAGGGCCGGAGCGCCGACCCGTAGCGCAGGTCCGGGTCGATGAACCCCGAGATCAGCTCCTGCACGAGGACCTCGAAGTCGAGGCTCTTCGAATACTGGTGGTTGACCGGCACCCCGTCCACCACCACCGTTTCCTCACTGGCCGAGCGCTCAATGGCCATCACGATGGCGTCGTACCCGTACAGGAAGCTCCCGACCACGGCAATCAGGGAGATAAGCGCGGTGATCGGCACATGGCCGTTGAGCGCCCCCGAGCGGTTGAGGACGCCCAGCTGCGGGGAGAGGCGGCGACGGACCACCAGCAGCTCGAGTCCGGTCTGGTTGGCCAGCTCGATCACCAGGGGATGGGGATTGACGGCGAATAGGCGGGGGCGCAGATGCTTCACCGCTTCGATGAGAACCATCGAGTCCTTGCCACCCCCGATGGGGACCAGCAGCCCTCCCTCCCGCTCGAACGGCACCGGCGCGGCGGGGTGGTCGGAGGCGTGAGCGGCCCGAATCGACAGCCGGTGCGGCACCGGAAGGTGATTGGCCACCGCGAACTCGCGGAGGCCCTCGTCGTAGAGATGACGGTGGAACTCGACTTCGGCGGGGTCGAGATCGCCTCCTTCGACCACCATCTGCGACGGAGCTGCGGTCTTGTAGTAGCTGGTCCCGGCGGCGATGTGCAGGTGCAAGAGGGCACGCTCGAGACCGGGGGCATCAACGGTCCCGTCGTGGCCGGGCTTGGTCTCGAAGGTGAGGGTCTCGACGAAAGCGGGCCCGTCATCGAAGGCGTAGCCGAGGGAGACGGTCCGGGATTCGCTGTCGAATGCTCGATCGATCACCCGGAAGGTGCCGACCGAAGCCGGATCGAACCGGTTCGGGACGCTCATGGCGCCCCCAGCGTAGTGGCGCGCCACCCGGCACGGACTATGCCGAACCGCCCTTCACGCTGGCCCGTCGGAGGTGCTCGACGACGGTCAGGGTGCTGCCGATCGACTCGATCACCCACACTTCGCCCTTCTGCAGTCGAAGGGAGGCCCGCTCGGCTCCGTCGGACTCGGCCGCCAGATGCTCGAGCATCTCGAGGGCCACGTCCCCGTGGGTGCAGAGGACGGCGGACTCGCCGGCCATGCTCTCCAGCAACCGGACCGCCTCGGCCCCGTGCCCCTCAGCGAGGTCGTCGACGGGCTCCACCGGCAGCGCCAGGGAGTCGGCGATCGGTTCCACGGTCTGGCGGCAACGCACATAGGGGCTGCTCAGAATGGTGCGGGGGTGGTAAGGGCTCAACAGCGGGACCAGCGCCGCGGCCCGGTCGCGTCCCCTCGAGGAGAGCGGGCGCAGGCGGTCGTCACCCTGGTAGGCGCTCCGTCTTCCGGCGTTGGCGTGGCGGACCACCATCAGCGGCATGTCCATGATGCTCCCATGCCGCCCACCTGTCGTCGATGATGGCGGACCCGTTGGCCCCGGCAGAGCGCCCGCGGCGATCGGGAGCCGGGCCTACACCCCGATCCCAGGTACCTCGATACCGGGCTGCATCGGGAGCGGGAACGCATCGAGATCGCGGCCGTGTCGTGCCAACGAGTGGTACCGCCGTTCGGAAAACCGCCACCGACCAGACTCGAAGCGATAGCGATCATGGTAGAGCCCGTAGGCATGGGTCCACCGGCCGCCATCTGACTCTTGGCGCAGCTCGCACATGAACAAGCGGCTCACTGCGGTGCCGGCGCCGGCCCCATCGGGGAACACGATGTGGGCATTGAGAATGATGAACTCGAAGAACTCGAGGCGCTCCACGGCGGCGCCGATGAAAGCGCCCAATTGCTCACCACCGACCAGGCGGATCGGATCCCCTACTCGCCGGTCGACCACCACCGGGGCGTCAGGGACGAAGAGATGAACCAGTTCCGGCCATGCCCTCCGGTTGACGACGTCGGCATAGGCATGCTGGAGCCTCCGCACCCCGGTGTCGTGGACGGCCTCGGCCACCAGCGCTTCGTCGATCATCAGCCGAACGCTACCGTCCGGCCCGAGGGCCTGGTCCGGACCGGACTCCCGCTCCGCTAGGAATCGGCGAACCCGTTCTTCTTGTGGGAGCCGTCACACAGCGGCTTGTTGCCCGAACCTCCGCACCGGCAGAGCGTTGCCCGATTGCGGACCTCCATGCCCCGGCCGTCCGCCCGCCGGATGGGAACCCCGCCGGTGACGAACAGCGGACCGTCGTCCACCACACCGATGCCGGCCCGCAATTCCGGCTCGACATCGGCACCCTCGGCGGACAGTCGATAGGTCAGGGCTCCCGAGGGACACCGTTCCACCATGGCCATCAACTGGGCTCGCGCCACGCTGTCGTCGGTATCCCCGTTCTTGACCATCTTCCACACGCTGGTGACCCGATTGGAGCAGAACCCTGCGTGCTCGCAGATCGAGCGGTCGTCCCGCATGACCATCCCGGTGGTGGCATAGGTGGTCTGCCGATCGTCGTAGCTCGACTCCGGCGCCGTTTCGGTCCCGTCGAATCCGACGACTGCGTGGGTCCCGTCACAGAACGGCTTGTTGGACGACTGGCCGCACCGGCACAGCGCCACGGTGTCCGGTGCCTCGATGGCCGACATGGTCTGCCAGGTCATCGGTTCGCCGTGCTCGGAAACCACCGGCCGGCGCCGGGTGATGGGAAGGCCCCCGGTGACCAGGTACGGCCCGTTGGTGGTGACCGAGATGCCGGTCGGCTCGATCGCATCATCGGCCATGGCGGTGCCTCCTCTGATTCGCAGAACCCACGTGCGTAGCCTGCACCCGACCAGGCCCGACCACAAACGGACGCCCCGGAGCAACCGGCCCGGACCGGGCGGCTAGCGGAAAGGCCTCATCCGGCGAATCTGGCGGCGCCGCCGCCGCCGCCGCCCAACCCCCCGCCGCCGAATCCCCCGCCGCCGAGCCCACCTGCGCCACCGA